>JAABUI010000246.1_pt1 | contig 60832 bp, 60 predicted proteins | sample 5559111 | NCBI WGS metagenome assembly JAABUI01 (sample SAMN10711870, study PRJNA513365) | rock metagenome | isolation source: Antarctica rocks | place: Antarctica: Victoria Land, Buttleship Promontory | reverse complement strand
CTAACCCTGAATAGGGTTGGCCTCGGAACAACCCTATAGCCTAGCGGCGAGCGGCCGGCGATAGTCATCAACATAGCCACCAACATAGCTACCAACATAGGTGCGTAGCTAGGATCGTAACATAAACAGTGAGCATGAATTGTAGACGTTTAGAAGTCTTAGCGTCTGCGTTTCGTCGTCTGCGTTGCGAGTTAATATTCTGATTGAGCAAATGTCTGACTCAGCTGTTTCTACTATTCATTGATCAAATCTTAGACATTTGTTAATGTATATGCATGTTCTTGATTGAGATGACGAGTTTTTCACTAGGTGAAAGAAGTTGTGTGCTGAGCTAAATGACTGCAAGTCGTTGTTGTTGCGATCTTGCTTCTGTATAGCTACTATGTCGAATTCGCGAACTTCTCTGTCAATTAGAAACGATTTCTGAAATTTTAATGACTTTCTGATGTTGTACTGTAGAATTCGTAGAAAAGATTGTTTTGTCATAGAGTTATTCGTAGCTGTTGTTGACTCTGCGATGAGAAGACTCTTTGTATGCTTTCGATCATCGAGAATCTTTCTCACTTTCTGATTGAACGTTTCTGAATTTGCTCAGATGTCGTCTCGTCTGAGTCGCTATTCACGCAAGAGAAAAGATCGACTCGTCTCTTCTTGATCTCTACTATCTGTCAAGTCGATTCATCAGCGACTCGACTGTGTGTTTTCAGCATGACTGTTGCTGAGCTCGAGAGGTTCGTTGACCCGAAAAAATTCGTTGAACCTGAAGAGTTCGTTGAATCTGAAGAGTTCATTGAATCTAAAGAGTTCAGAAACAGCGAGAAGAGTGCGCGATTGTATTTAGACGTTTCAGAATATTTGAATAATCTGTTTCTATAGATTTCGAACGATTGTTTCATCTGCTGTCATCACTTGAGACAGATGCATCTTCAGAGTTCGTGATTTTCATTGCAGTTGATGCAACGTCTTCTATTCAAAGACATCACGCACTTCTCGATGTGATGTCTATCGAAAATATGTTGTATACGTTGCATGCAACATATATAGAGCACGATCTCTATGCTGATTTCTCTCTTAGACTCGAGAAATTACTCAGAGAGTTTTCTCGCGACAGATTCACAGTTCAAGACGAACGAGATCTCTCACTGTTCAGATTTCGACAGTTTACTTCTTAAGCATGAGTTGCAGACGTTTCGTCTGCGATACGCATGCATATCGCAGTCGATTTCTTCTCTAATCACATCGACATGCGTTACTGTTCTCTCAAGCTATACAGACGATGTCTTCGACTAAAGATTGATTCTATCATCAAAACATTCAAGAGTCAGAACTCAGTGAAGAGATGAAATTCTCAAGATCGACAGTCATCATCATTGTATATCACGTCTCGCAGACGCTCGCTTCGCTTGTAAAGCGTGCAACTCATCTGTTTCGCGTTATCTGTAGAGATTTTTCTCATGCAGATCGATCATGTCTTGCAAAGATGTTCATATGCTACACTTTTAATCAGACAGCGTAGTTCAATCATTCTCTACTAACTCGTTTGTGTCTCTCTTCTCTTAACGAAGTCTTCTCGTCAGCATATCGTCTACGTATAGAATGTCTGTGTCTGAACGTCTGTTAAACGATATTAATGAAATTCTCAAGTTTGCTCGTGTCGAACTTAACGAGACTCATGAGTTGCTTATGTCGTAGTAACAGGCACGCAGTCTTAACAAGATCTATACGTAGTTAGCACGTAGATTTAAAGAATGTTCGTGATTCGAGTTCTTTTTGCTAATCATTCTCAACAGATCAAACGCAAGAGTGTTCTGTCTTAGTTTTCATTGTCGCGATGACGAGATGCTGAATCGAATGATTTTCATAAGCGATTTCCCTCGTAGTTCTGCATTCTATTTGACTTTCTCATCTGCATGCAGATTGCTTTTGTAACATGCGCATTGAGATTATCAAAGTCTGCGCGATCGCGAAAACTCTGCACGCGATCAACGCACAGCGCTTCATCATCACGCAGCATCTCGATGTCGTTCAAACTTTTGATAATCTCTAGACTCTACTGTAGCTAAACAGTAGATTCGTAGTCAGCATCGCGTACAGATGAGTTTCATCGCTGATCATTTCAGCAGTATATGAATGATGTTTTATGAAACTTTCTAAATGACTTTTGTCAAGTTTATTTAGACAACATTCTGATCTACAGCAAAACTCAATGAAAACATAAACAACATGTCAAAATGATATTGAATTGCTTACAAGAAGTGAATCTACAAATGAATATTTGAAAGTGCAAATTCGATGTAAAAGAGATCATCTTCTTAGAAGTCATAGTATCAGAACAGAGTCTTCGTATGATTTCTATCAAAGTGAAAGTCATAGTCAACTGAACTATGTTGATCAATCTAAAAGAAGTTTAAAGCTTCGTGAGATTTGTTAACTTTTATCGTCATTTCATTAAGAACTTCTCAAAGCTAGTCAAATCATTCATTCAACTAACTAGAAAAAACACATTTTTTGTTTAAAATGAAGTTTGTGTTCAAGCTTTTGATGATTTAAAGAAACAAATCAGCTCGATTTCAGTTCTACGACATTTTGATTCAAAACGACAGATTATTCTAGAAATTGATGCATCTGACTACGTCAAAGATAAAATTCTATCACAGTACAATGATGAGAGAGTTCTTCACTCGATAACTTTCTACAGCAAAAGCATAATTCTCGCTGAATGCAATTATCACATCTATGACAAGAAACTGCTGATTATTATTCAATGTTTTGAACATTGAAGATTCGAGCTTGAATGCATTGAGTTATTCATTCAGATGTTCATCGATCATCAGACTTTAAAGACTTTCATGAAAAACAAACAGTTAACTTGACATCAAGTCAATTATCTAAACATTCTATTTAAGTTTAACTTTCAGATCATTTTTTGATCAGACAAAATGAACACTAAAGTCAATGCTTTAATCAGAATGTTTCTGATCGACATCTTTGAATCAACTCAGCATACTGAAGATCACTATCAGATCATTCTGACACTCAATAGAATAAATATTCTAGCTATCAAATTTGAAGTTGATCTTTATCAGTGAGTAAAAGATGTCAATAAAATGAATGAGCTTTGCAATGAGTATAAATAAGTTATAAGTGTGAGACAATGAGATCTCTTTACGTGAAACTGTGTAGTAAAAGATAATAAGATAGCATTCTATTGATGATAGAATTAATTGCTAAGAAATGAAAGCAAAAGCTTGCAAAGTTTTCATCTTCTGTCAAGTTGTTATCTTTATTCACTCGTTAGTTTCTTTAACTTAATCTTGCGAGCTAGTCTTGCAAATATGCATCATTCATAGTTGATGAAATGTGTTCTCACAACTGCATCTTTTCTTAAAGACTCAACTTTTGAGTCTTCATAGCATCGTATTGTCTTCTTGCAGCTGACAGCATAACAATGACTTCTTTAGTGCTTTAGCATCTGTGTAGAAGTGTCATGAATTGATCATGCTAACAAGTGTAAACAAAGCTAATGTGAGATTGTTGATATCAACTCTTCAGCTTTGCTTTCTTTCTTTCTTTCTTTCTTTTTCTTTTTTTCTTGTCTTATCTCAGCATACTCTTTCGTGAGTATTGCTCTTTTAAACTGACGAAGCATGAGATCTGCTATGCATATCTTGCATAGCTTGCAGCTCATGATATGAGCTTTTTTCGTTGCAGCGTTGTTGTGATGCAAGTCAGCTCATGAGCTAACATGAATGACATAGCAGTATCAACATCATCATCATCAACATGATAAGTAGCAGCTTTGTGCTCACTAAAATCATGCTAACATGCTCGCGAAGTCTGCTCTTTTTCTTAAGATGTATATCTTTCGTTGCTTTTCTTGCGTTGTTGTCACTGTCACGTCTGTCACGTCTGCTTCTTCTGCTTTTCTCGCGTCTTTGATGTTGAAGATTGAACTCATGACTCTTGATAAACATATTTATTTCTGCGTGTTTTAATAAGTGCTGATGCATGATAGATCATAATGATCAGATGATCTGATGCTGTTGCTGCGTTCATCGTTTGAGCGCAGCGACGACTCACACATGTTGTGTTCTCATCAAACGTGCTCGCAAATGCAAGTACTGCTTCGTGAGAAAGCACGATTGCATAATGAACTCAATCTCACGTCATCTTCAGCTGTCGATGCATCATGCTGCGCTGATGATGATTCATTGTCTCAACGCTTGCATCAAGACTTGTCTTGCTCTTCATCTTCAATAATGAGAGAGTGAATAGCTTTTCTTTCAATCATGTGAGATTGTATTTAACAGTTGAGTAAAAATTCTCACTTCTTTCGTTTTCATCACTTCTTGTTGTCATCACGTCACTTTGTCTTCATCTTGTAAGTCTTGACTGAAGCAAGCAATGCATGATGAGATTCACTGATGAATAAGTAGCTTCTCTCTTCACTTCAACGTTTTTGCTCGCGATCATTGATCGCTTCTTTTCTTCACTTTTTCATGATGTTCATCATCTTCTTTTTTAGAAGACATATATTGCATGAAATTTTGTAATTGTAGTTTAGTATCAACTTCTTAAACTTGCGTCTTTGCGCTTTTGATATTCTCTCAATCATGATTCTTACATGATTTATCTCTCTTTTTCTTCTTTGACTTCTTTGCAGTCAACTGATGTACTTGTGTTTTTGTCTTGTAATTCTCAATGATCTTCTTTGCATTGTTAAGATTTTTCATTGATTCTCAGAAGTTTTTATAGAAAGATGAATCAGCTCATTGAACTAAATATTCAATCTTTTCTTTCTTGATTCGCTGATCAAGTATCTTCTTTATCTTTCATTTCTCTTTCTCTTCTACAAGAATGATTTGCAACTTCGAATTTTCATCATGTGAATGTCAGAATTTCAATAAAGAAACATGAAAGATCAAGTGAATTGCATCATATTTTTCAGATAGTTTAAGCTTATATGCTTATGTATCAATCTTCTTTAATATTCTGAATGATTTCAGTTGTTTGTGATTAATCTTTTTCTTTGAACGAAGTGTATAAATGTTTATACTTTGCAGAAGCACTTTGTCTTTCATCTGAAAGCTTGCAGCTTTATAATGAGTGTTATAATACTTTGCTTGCTGCTCTGCTATTCACTTTCATAGTTTTATTAAATGTTCTCTGATACTTCGTAGTCATTCTGCTCACTATGTAGTCAAGAATGTCTTTTTCTTTAAAGTTCTGTTCTCAGATGTCTTTGCAAAGCTCGCAATGTATCTTTTTAAAAACTCATGTAAAGTTTTTTTGATACTAGCGTGTATGCTGTTGTTATATGCAAACGTCATCATTGATAAAAGCTCTGATCAATTATTCATCTTATAATTGAAATACACTTGCAGATAATGCTTAAGCATCTGATTCTGTCTTTCTGTTTGATCATTGATTTGCGAATAAAATGCAGTGCTTAGCTTTCACTTTGCTTCAAGATGTTAACATAGAGTGATTCAAAAATGATTGATAAACAGTGAGTTTTGATTCAATATAATTCTTCACATCATTTTATGCTGAGATACAAATTCTCATTATAGCAGATTTGCAAGTCTCTTGACGTTCAAATTTTTGATCATCGAAATATAAATTGTGTGCTTGATCAACTTATTTATCATTATCAATATAACATCACTTGTTTTTTCGATGTACAAATTCTTTGCAGAGAGCATGTTTATTATGAAGTTCATGATCATCATGTGAAATGAATTCACGTCTTCAAAAGATATAAACATCAGCTTCTCATAAAACTTATGATGATGCACTTGCACTCGCTGACAATCTGAACAGATGTGAACATATTTTGTCATCTTTTTGAGCATTTTCAATCAGTAATATTTTCTTCTTATTGAAGTCTTGATACGAGCGCATGCAAAATGTTTTGCTTCGAAATCATCATGATTCATATGCAGAATCTCATCTCTTGTAGCAAAGTCATTGAATACATAGATTGCAAGATCACAACGTAGCAGTTCATCATTTTTCATACTTCATTTCAAAAGCTCATTCTTTCTAGATGCAAATTGTTGACGTCACTTTTCATTTGCAACAAAGACATTTCTTTGTTGTAATTTCAGCAATCATGCAGTCATTGATTCACTCATCTTTAAATAAAATCTCTTCAACTTCATAATCTGATGAATCAGAAGTTAAAACAACGCAGTGTCTAAAATTCTGCAAGATTTAGCGAGTACTTTCTCATTCAAACACATGACTCAAGTATCTGCAATGACTATGTCATTCAATTACGTCGTCAATGCTGCAAGTTTGATCGCTGTTGAAACTTCTTCATTCTTTAGCAGCTCAGATTAACATTTCTGATTGCAAAGTTTGTTTTGCAGAGTAGATAGAAAATAATCATTATTCTTCTTGCTATCATTTGATTTCATGATGTTGAGTTTTCTTGATGATGCATTCGCAGAGTTTAATTTGTCTCTGCGATATTTTATATGAAAGTCAAACGCAGTTAATTTCTCAGCTCAGCGCATCTGTCATGCATTGAACTTCTTTGTCATCATAAAGTAACAAAGATTATTATGATCTATTATCACACATATGAATCGCTTGCTACTCTGAAGATAGTGTCATCAGTTCTTAAAATCGAGAACTATAGCATACAGCTTTTTATCATGCATGTCTCATCATACTTCAGCTTCTTTGAATTTATAACTATAGTATGCAATGAAATGTCATTGATCAGTCTTGTTCTTCTGACTAAGCACGTCTTCAACTTCATGATTGAATGCATCAATCTTCATGCAAAAATCTGCATCTCAATCATAATATTTTAAAATGAAAGCATTAACAAAGACTGTTTTCAATCTTTCAAAAGCTTCTCTTACTTTTGATGTCATTGCAAAGAGCAAATGCATCACTTTCTTCTTCGCATTCTTCATTAAATCTGTTAAGAGCGTGATGATTTAAAAGAATTCTTTTATAAATTGTTGATAAAATCTTGCAAATCTTAAGAATACAAGAATGTTCTTTGCAGACTCAAGCTCAGATCAGCTAGTGATTGCATTGATATGAGACTGTTTTATCTGAACACTTCTTCATTTTATCACGAATCTCAGAAAGATAACTTTGCTACGATTGAAAATGCATTTTGACAGCTTGATGTACAGTCAATATTTCAGGAGCGCGCAAAGAATCTTGCACACATGCTCTCAATGCTGCTTTTTCATCTCAGAATATACTAAGACATCATTCACGCAGCAAATATTCATGAATGACTTAAGCGTGTGATTTACATAGAACTGAAAGATTGCAGAAGCATTTATCAGTTCAAAGAACATCATCTGATACTCAAACTAATTGTAACGTGTATGAAAAGTCGTTTTTCATTCATCGCTTTTGCAAATTCAAATGCAATGATAAATGTTGCAAATATCAATTTTGATAAAGTGTCTTGCATGAACAAAGCGATTCAGCGTTTCAGATAATAAAGATAATGAGTAATTGTTCTTTACTGTCATTTCATTGAGATCATGATAGTTCACGCATAAACAAAGACTTTTATTCAACTTCTTTACAAACAACACAGATGCTTTTGCAGAACTACTTGATGAACAAATTCATTTCTTCTTTAGCGCGCTGTTTAGATAGTTTTATATCACAGCGAACTCATTTTGTGTCATCTTATAAATAAACTCGATGCGAGACATTTTGCTCTTCATCAGATCAATGAAATGTTTCATCTGATCATGCATATTCAGACTATCAGAAAGAATCTCAGAAAACACTTTCTTAAGATCTTGAATAGCAAAGAGTATCTTTGATTCTTTTGCTTGAAGCGCATTGCATCTTGCAGTTTGATGATCTGCGTTCTGCAATAAGTCATCTGTAGATAGCAGCTGATAAAGCAAAGCTACATAAGTTTCTTTTCTTTTCTTAGCTGCAAGCATTGTCAACTTGACAAATTTCGATGTCTTGCATAAACTAACTTGTATTTGCTTTGCACGCTAAGTGCTGTTTTTTTGATATGATCAGCGATGCTTGCGTCAATGAATATTCAAGTTAATCTCATTTAATTATAAATAATCAAGAATTATATCATATTCTTGCATGTTCACAGCATGAAACTCAATGTTTCAGCTTTTGCAAACTTTCTCATGATCAATCAACTTGATATCGATCTGATGTGTATCATAACAGAAAATTCAACAATCATTAATCATCTGAATCTGTTTTAAAATTGCATGATTCTTTGATAATTTATGCTCTTTTACTCATGATTGCAATATAAAGTTTCACTCGATTTCAGAATCAATAAAACAGTGAGCTTCAAGCACTTTCTCAAAGACATTTGTCAATATTAATATCATCAATGCATGTGACAATCATCTTTTCGTAGTTATATTTAATGATTCAATGATGAACATCAGATTTTCTCTTTTTTTGTCTTTTTATCATGATTGCAAGTCTCTTGTCTGAATATGTAATTAAGACACATCAAATTATCAATCTTGTGTTTCAGCTTTTTGCATGATCAGCATATAAGATTGAAGAAAGCAACATCTTGCTTGAACTCACTGAACTTAAGTGTTGCATCGTTTTTAAACTGCATGCTTGAAGCAGAAAATTTCAAATTCTCTGTTGCAACAACAGACTTCGTCTTTTCATGCAAGAATTGAAAACTCTTCTGAGATGTTGCACTTTCACTTTGCTGCAAATGTAGCTTCGACAATGCGTCAATGTTTTGCAAATGCAAGTTAATGTTTATAAAATGCTTTAGCAGATTGACATAATTGATAGAAATGTATGAAATGCAAAGAAACTCATTCATGATGATTTTGTTAATCTTCATTCGCAAGTACATTATGCAAGTCTCATTGAATATATGATAATTCAGATTTGCATACAGTCTGATAAAATATTGCTTGAAATTCGTGATGCTTTGATTGACTCGCTGCTTTGCAGTCTCGAGTCAATGTTTCATTTGAAAGTTACGAATTTCAGAATTACTAAGTTTAGCATGCAAGTATTCAATGTAGTACTTTCAGTTGAATATCTCATCATGATTACACATGTTCATCATATGATCTCGTCACTGATTGCAAGACTTCTCTGACAAGTATGATGTAAATCATCACAGCTTCTCTTCTTTCATGATGAAATCAAATGATGTCGTGACTATGAAGTCTTTGCAGTCTCGCAGTCAGAACATCAAGAAATTGTAGTTCGTGATGCTTTGCTCTTTAGATTCACAAGATTGATTAGCATGCTTGCGTGCATTACTTCAATAGTGATCATCACTATGTTGATGTTGATGATCAAAGATTGATCGAGTCTTTTGCTTGAGTTTCAATACGTGAAGTTGCAAGACAAGCAGTATGTTCTGCATCTTTAAATTTTTTAACTGCTTGCGTACTTCGCTTGCTAATTATCAAGAAATATGATCTGTTTGTTCATTAAATTCTTGCGACTTGAACTTCTCATCTGCATGTTTGAATGCATGATTCTCAGATCTGTTCTAATGAAATAATGAATTCTCAATGTGAGAGAAGTTATCACTTCTTTCGATCATGCAACTTCTAGTGAGTCGTTGCACATTCAACATCTTTTACTGAGCAGCTTTATGCAAATGAAGCAATTAAAACTGTGAGATGACGAGATCTCTTTACGTGAAACTGCGTAGTAGAAGATAATAAGATAGCACTTTATTGATGATAGAACTAATTGCTAAGAAACGAAAGCAAAAGCTTGCAGAGTTTTCATCTTCTGTCAAGTCATTATCTTTATTCACTCATTAGTCTCTTTGATTTAATCTCGCGAGCTAGTCTTGCAAATACACATCGTTCATAGTCGATGAGATGTGTTCTCACAATAAGTAAAAACAAGCTCAAGCTACATAGCACTGAATTGAAGCATTGCAAGATCGTTGATGATGTTCTGTTCAGAAAAGATCTACTGTGAATTTCTGAGAATATGCATATGAAATTGCTAAAGAAAATTCATGATTAATCTTTCATCTTTCACTTTGACAATTGAAGAACTATCGATTTAGTTCAACATTTCTACTATTAGTCAGATCATTAAGCAACAATTAGATGTTACATTTGAAACTGTCATGTCTATCAACGAAGCAAGACATCTAGAAATAGCATCAATGAACTTCTTTATTCTCTTTCAATTTCACAGAAACGCTGAAAGAATATAATTATAAACTTCATCATGAAGTTATTTCTATCAGAAGATTATAACACCATTTGCATAATCATATGTTAACTCATCAAGAAACGTCACTATGTTCTCTGTCATTGAAAAGACGATGACATTTCAGTCAAAGAAATGATTTGAATCATGCTATAAAACGTCTATCAACTTCATGATTTATCTAGTTCTATTGTTTTAAATAAAGACTCTCAGTTCATATCAATCATGTGACAAAGTCTTTGCAAGTGACTCAAGATCACAGTTAATTTATCAACAGCTTATCATTTTGAGATTGATGATCAATCGAAACAAGTTAATCAAGACGTTGAACAAGAACTAAGAATCTACTGCAATTACATGTGGAACGACTGATCAAAATGACTATCAATGATAGAATTCAGCGAGAATTTCAATATCTTCTCGATCATCTCAATGACTTCGTTCTACTTCAATAAAAATTTTCACTCATAAATAAGTTTCAATTTAGATACGACTGATTATGAAACTACTCATGAACGTCTTGAAGCTAAAAAAGCAGATGATATTATCATTTAAATGAAAGAACTTCTTGTCTTTGATCATCAGCAATTGAAAAAGACGAAGCAGATCATTGAAGCTCAGATCAATAAACATAAATGAGACATCATTTATAAAGTAAATGACTGAGTTTGATTATTCTTTAGAAACATAAAGACAACTAGATCATGTAAGAATTTAAAAGACAAACAGCTAAAACTTTATCAAATCACTGTCAAAGTTGAAATCTTCTATCATCTTCATTTATTGATAAGCATGAAGCAGCTGCATTCAATGTTCAGTTCAAAGCTATTATGTTCTTATTTTGATGACTTTTTATCAGAACAGCATTCAGAATCATCTAAATCTCTCACTATCAAAAACGATGAGAATTGAAAGATAAATGACATTCTGAACTTTAAATGATATTGAGATTGAATACAATACAAGATCAAATGAACGAGACTAGATTGAAATGATGAATGATACTATGTTGATAAAGAAGAATTCAAGAGCTTGAAAGAAGTTCTAGTTGAATTTCATAAGCTTTATTCAGACAAGTCACACTAAATTGAAAAACAGTGAAAATTTTTACGTTTCATTTGTTCTATTCATGTGAACATGAATTTTCAAAGAGAAAGATAATGTTACAAATGCGTCAGAATTGATTAAAACTAGTCAAGATTTAGTCAAGATCTGATTTAAATCTGACTCAGATATGACTCAGCATCTTTTTTCTTCTTTAGCATCTTTTAATCAGCTTCTATTGTCTTCTAGACAAACACACTTCTTTATGTTACGAGTAATTAATAGATGTCTATGACAAACACATTTCTTTGTGTCACAAACATCTTTCAAATCAACATCTTTCTTGTGTTTTAACACGTTCTCTTTGAGACTAGCGTTGATCTGAATAACTACTATATAGAGCGTGTTCTTCTTGCTTTTTGTATCTTCTTTCTTCTGTATTCTTAAAGTCTTAGTTATAGCTATCTTTATAAATCAAACATTCTAGTCACGCACGCATTCTGATTAGTTTCTAGACATGATCTCAACACTGAATGCAACTATGAAATATATGATAAAGAACTTCTGATCATCATTTGAGCATTTAAACACTGACGACTTGAACTAAAGTTAACTGACATTTTTATCAAGATGTTCATTGATTATCAAGCGCTTATCTCATTAATGAAAGATAAAGAGCTGAGCAGACATCAGATGTGTTGAATTCAGAAGCTTGCTGACTTCAACTTCAGAATAATGTATTGATCTGACAAACAGAACATCAAGATCAATGCATTAACTCATCAAGCTGATGTTGTGCTCAGAGATTCAGAAGATAAGCACATTCACTATCAATGAATCACTATTCTGACTTCAAATCGAATGAAAATTGCTAATTTAAAGAAGAACATCAGTGAATCAATTTATAAACAGATTCTTAAGATTAATGAGATCGACGAGAATTGTATGTTACTTCGCGAAGCAATAGCAAGAGACGAGACATAATATGAAGATATCAAATTAAAGAATTGTTGAACTCAGAATAAAATTTTGTATCATGATAGTCAGCTATGAGTCTCGTTCAACGAGCTTCTACAAATGAATCTGATTCGTGAGATGCATGATCAATCATCAATTGATCATTCTGATATTCTTAGAACTGTGAAAGTCATAAAGCGAAACTACTATTGATCATTCATGTGAAAAATGATAGATTGATATATTTGAAACTGCTATATCTGTCAACGTTCAAAGACATCTAGAAATAAATCAAATGACTTGCTTCAATCTTTATCAATATCTGAACAGCAATGATAAGATATAACAATGAACTTCATTATTAATTTATTTGATTCAAGCAAATACAACGCTATTCTAATGATCATCTGCAGATTGTTAAAAGAAAGGCATTATATTTCTTGCATCATTGATGATGAAGATATCACTGTCGAAAAGACAGCTGAAATGCTGATTCAATGAGTATATCAAACTCATGATTTATCAAGCTTCATAGTATCTGATCGAGATTCGCAATTCATCTCTATACTATGAAAGTTTCTTTGCAAATGACTGAGCATTTCTCTTCAATTGTTCATCATCTATTATTCTCAGATCAATGATCAAAGTGAACGAGTCAATCAGAATATCAAGCGATATCTTTAATTCTTCTATTCATATATGCAGAATGATTGATTCAAGTGACTACTTATGATTGAGTTTGTCAACAATAACATCTTGTTCTCAGTCATCTTTTTGATTCTCTTCTTCATAAACAAGAACTTTCATTCTCATATGAGCTTCAATTATGACATCATCAAGTATAAAAGCATTCGCGAACGCTTGCAGATTAATTGAGTCAAGAATATATCTGAACAAATGAACAAGATATTGATCTTCGCATGTGAAGCTTTGATCAAAACATGAAAACAAATGATGAATCAAGCTAATAAGCATAGAAAGAAGATCAATTATAAGATTGAATCAAAGATGTTTCTGAACAAACGAAACATTATTACAGCGAAACTCTTCAAAAAATTGAATGACAAGATGCTTGATTCTTTTCAGATCATTGATCTCATTGACTCATTTTATAAATTGAAACTACTCAAGACTATGCATATACATGATGTATTTCATTCAAAACTTCTTCGTCTTGTCATCAATGATTCTCTGTCTGATCAGAAGAATGAATTCTCAAGATCAATAGTGATAAACGATGAAGATGAATGAGAAATCGACAATATATTGAACTTTTGATGATATCGAAGACGATTTCAATATCGAATCAAATGAAAGAATTATGACAATGATTTCAATTGATATAACGCTAACGACAACGAATTTATGAACACTCAAGAGATGATTGATGACTTTCATATCAAATATTCAAGAAAAGCGCACTAAGAAACAACATTCATGCAAACATGAATATTCAAGAGAGGGAAATAATGTTACGATTCTAGTCTTCGTCTATTCTTTCTAGCTCTGATCTGAGTTTCATTCTAATTGAATTTAGTGAGCATTCGAGCTAGTAGTGATGTCATTGAAATTCTGCATCATATGTGTAAGACGTCAATTCTTTCGAGTCTAGCACAGAGCTGAGAAACACATATAAAAGAATCGAGTTTTTTTCTGTAGATACTTTTCTTTCTTAGCATTTATCTATTAGTTAAATGACATTCATATGACTCGCTCTATGCTGGTTTCTAACATGACAGTTCTAGCATCAATCTTTTCGACGTCGACAATGATCTTAGACGACAGTCTCTGCTGTAGATGCACTGCTATTCGATTCTTCTAAATGAAGGCAAGAGAGAAGGTCATAGAGCTCTGAAATTGCGCTGAAATCGCGCTGAAATCGCGCTGAAATTAATTCTGCAACACGTCAGATATACATGAAGAGATCGTCTTTGTATAATCTCATATTACATATCGAATGGAAGGAATTAAAGATCTGTGAAGTGATTAGACTTCTTCAGCGAATTGGTTGATTGCAGTGCAAAATTTGTAGAGAATGAACCCTCGATTTTGGAAATTCTAAAACCTGGCCAGCTCACTATGAAATAGAAGTACTGCGTGAACACGTCAGCAACTAGTAATCTAGCGTCGTGATTTTGTAATATTGATTCAAATCTCATTACTCTACTCATTACTCTATTCATCATTCTACTACCTATCTATCACCCTACGTGCCTACATACCTACATACTCGCCTATCTACATGCTCAGCTACGAAGTACATACTTATCTATATACAATCTATCTTTCATTTCGTACAAAGAGTTACTACGATCTACCTTTCACGAATTAAGCCTATCTTCTATCTTTTATTCTACCTGTACATAGGCTTATCTACTACTACTGTATCTTCTGCCCATTTTTTTCTTTTTAGCGATGTTTCTGACGCTTTCTCTTGTTCTTGCTGTCATTCTTGTTCTTGCTGTCGTTCTTGCTCTTGCTGTCGTCTCTGCCCTTGCTGTCGTTCTTGTCTTAATCACTGTCGTTGTTCTTGTCACTGTCTTTGTCCTTAACCTTGCTCTAAATCTCTGTTGGGTTACGAGTCGGCCAAAATGTGAACACACTTTGGAACAATCCTATTCAGGTATGTATAGCATATTTCAACAATCTCATCAGTTTCCGAATCATCGTACTATCAGTTCAACATCAACAACGAGTCAACGACAGATATTACACATTTAATATCTCTCGATAACTTCTTACAAGTATGTCAATCATCGAGATGTATATTCAATATAATTCTTATATTTTGAACTTTATTAACGGCTGATAATCAAAGGTCTTGAAAATCGTTTACACAGCAACTCAGCAAGTATTTCGTTAAATCAATAAATACGTTAGATAGAGCATATAAAGACGTGTCTTTGACAGTATAATTCTTTGCACTTAATTATCGTGATGCTATCAGAAAACGTGCGAGATGTCATCGACGTCGATTTCAAAAGTTAAGCGAAAAATTTTGCCGACGTGTCCGCGCAGTTAACTCGAACCTGGGAAAAATACGTTTCATCGTGCATCGGCTAACCCCGTTAGAGGTTAGTGACACGTCTGGAATTACAAAGGGAAAGAAGGTGAGGAAGAGATGGAGTGGGTATATATATAAGATAGTGTGATGTAGCGGCATTCGAAGACCTTTCGATGTTTGACTGGACGGTCTTCGTGTATGTAGTAGCGTCACAGCGAATTGACAGCAACGAAAGCGAGCAAGGAGCTACAAACAACGATAATGGATAAAATTCTATATAAAAGCCCAAAAGATACACCGCTAAAGCCTCGCCTTCCCATTTCCGACCTCACTGAAAATGTCAGCAATCCCAATCACCAACAAACAAAGATTCACACATCAGACCCCACTCACCTTGTCCTCCAAACTCGCAATCTCCAACACCGCCTTCCCGAAATTCTCCCCCTTCAACATGCCCAAAAACCCGTCAATCGCATGATCAATCCCCTTGGTCACGCTCTGTTTCACCTTGAAACTGCCGTCAGAGATCCACTTGGCCACGTTCTTCTGGTGGTCGGCGGCATATTTGGGACCCATGTCTGGATCGGCGACGATGAAGCCGCGCATGGTGAGGCGCTTTGCGATGAACATGATCATGTTTTTGACGCCGTACACTTCCGAGGCGGAGGCGTTGTTGTATTGGGATATCATTCCGCATGCGACTGTGCGGGTAGGGGAGCAAGGGTTAGTGTTTTGTGAAAGTGGGGAGGATGTGTGGAGATGGGGGGGGGGGGTTACTTATTCGACCATAGTTGGTCATTGCGTCTATGGCGGCGTCTAGGTGCTCTCCGCCAACGTTCTCGTAGTAGATGTTAATGCCCTTGGGCGCCAGTCTCTTTAATGCGTCCGCTGGTTTCTCTTTCTTGTAGTTGAATCCCGCGTCAAATCCGAGCTCTTTCTGGATAAACTCTAATTTCTCATCGCTCCCTACGCTGCCAATAACAGTGAGTCCCTCGTGCTTGGCCAGCTGCCCCACAATTTGGCCTACAGCGCCGCTGGCGGCGGAAATCAGAATTGTCTCGCCCTTTTCGGGTTTGCCAATGTCGTAAAAGGAGGAGTAAGCCGTGAGACCTGGCATTCCTAGAGCGCCAATATAGAGTTTTGGGTCGAGGTGGTAGGGATTGTCGAGTTTGCGGAAGTAGTTGTTGGCCACCGCTGCCTCAATCCTCGAGTACTCCTCCGTGGGCATCATTCCCACCACCAGATCTCCCTCTTTGAGCTTGTCATTGTCTGATTTCAGCACTTTTGCAACCCCGCTGTTGGTGATTGGTTTGCCGATCTCAAAGGGTGGAGAGTAGGATTCGATTTCGGGAGCTCGCATGCGGCCCCGTTGGTAAGGGTCGAAGGACACGGAGTAGTTTTTGGTAGTTATGCCGCCCTTTGGAGGAGCGGCATCGGGGTCGAACTCTCTTGTTTCGAGTGCGAGGTGCTCGCCGGGGACAGGCCATCCCTTTGGGACGGCCTTGAAAATAACGCCTTTGTTTTGGACCATGATTGCTCTAGAATATGCAGGTGAGAGAGGTATGTTCAATTGAATGATGGCATACGATGAAAAGTACAGACAGATGAAGCAGATTTGAGATGGTTTTATGAGACAGCAAGGAGTTCAGAGGTGAGAAGCAGTCAATTAAGCTGATCAATCACAATAAAGTAAAAGAGATTTATTCTTCGGACGTTACATAGGGATGACGTCGTTTCTTATCTACCGGTGGACGGCCAGTGAATCACGGCATGAAGTCCCGTTCTGGAAGTTCTTCCATTGATGCTGACATAGCATTGGAAGATTTGTCAGTCCCAGCGGACTTTTCTGCGGGTGAGGCGCAAGTGGAAGTAAGTGTGCTTCTTCCCATCAAGAGACAGGAAAGATGCCGAGGCTCATGAGGTTTCTAGGCAGATAGAAAGGCCATACATTTACACTATTCAGAGAGCCATGGCGGTAATAGAAACATCATCCGGGGTATTAAGAACACCGAGGTTCAGACAAAACCTTTTGATATCATCAATCGGTAAAAAGGTGGACATGTGGACGGACAGCCGGGGTAGAATAGATACATCGGACATGTTGATTCGCCGGACCCGGATCAAGCCCTAAGAGGCTTGCGTACCATCCATACCTTACTCAAGCTTCTCAACCCCACCTCAGAGGATCCTTCCTCTCGCATCCAGCAGGATGGCAGCAGACACCAAATACGTGCCCGCACCCACAGAGCCTCCACCGTCCTACTCCACCACCACCCTCCCAATCCCAACCCTAACCCCAACCAGACCCCCTCCCCTCCGCGCCCCCCTCCCCCTCGACCTCCCCATCCTAACCGCCCTCCGCAACAAAAGAGTCATCCTCGCCTCCGCCTCCCCACGGCGAAAACAACTGCTCGCGCAAATCGGTCTCTCGCACATCGAAATCATCCCCTCCACCGCCCCCGAAAACCTCTCCAAATCCCTCTCGCCCTTTGAATACGTCCTGCAGACCGCAACGCAGAAATGCCAGACCGTCTACGAATCTGAAATCAACAATGAGAAACTCGGCGAGCCCGCGCTGGTCATCGCTGCGGACACGGTCGTGATTTCCCTCGCGGGCGCCATCCTGGAGAAACCCCGCTCGGAAGCCGAACACATCGCCATGCTCAAATCCCTGCGCGACAGCGGCTCCCATAAAGTCTACACCGCCGTTGTGGCCATGGTGCCTCTAGCGTCCGCACGACACCCCGGTTTTGCGTTGGAAAACACGGTGGAGGAGACGACGGTGCGGTTCGGACGGGATGTCAGCGATGACGTTATCTTGGCGTATGTCAAGACGAGGGAGGGGGCGGATAAGGCCGGGGGGTATGGGATTCAGGGGATTGGGAGCATTCTGGTCGAAAGGATCGAGGGGAGTTTTGATAATGTCGTGGGGTTGCCGGTAAGGGCGACTTTGGGCTTGATAGGGAGGGTGCTCGATCGCGATGATGAGTTGGAGGATGAGTTTGCGGAAGAGGAGGATGAGTAGAGGTCCCTAGCCAACAGTTGTGGGATGTATCACTCAACAGTAGTTGATCTTGATGAAATAGAATGGGATATGAAGGGAAAGGCGTCCGGTTGAACGATGGGATTACGTAAAAGAGGTACAAATGGGAGGGTACATGGGAAATTGATCGATGGGTAACAACGACAACACCAATCTTCACCACCTCTTAGCAATTGGAAAAGAGGGTACTGCTCGGGAAGTAATTGAACAGAGTGGAAGCGAACCCAGATGAAGCTCAGATCCATCAGTCAACCGACCAATCCGACAGTTCGTAGACTCAAAGGTTTGTGCGCTACCTAATATATGTTGTCGTCTGCGAGCAATGCGCCCCTCTTTCATCATCTCCAGCAACTTATGTACATGGAATTAGTACATCGTCATCCTGCTCCTAGTCTTTTCACAACGAACGTCCTGTGGGTATCAACCAGTTAACTTTTCCCCGAAATTTGCGTGCACCTAGAAGAGAAATTCGCTTGCATCATGAGTCTTCGCCAATAGCGAGTGTGTTTCTGTCCTTTCAATGAGGCCGTTAAAAAATGCATTCAGAGTAATAAACCAACCGTCCGATCAAGAACAGATCGACTGGGATTGCCTGGACGTGAGTGGCTGAGGGAACACCCCGGCGTTCAGCAATCGGAAGAGATCCCACTCAGCGCTAGCTTCGGTCTTGAAGTTCCAAAAGACCCAGCCGTTGGTGAAGCGCTCGTAAACATCCAGCTGCGTCTCGATGTACAGCCTTGTATTGTCCTTGAGAGTCTGGTCCCATGTGTCGATAAAATTGATGCTGCTGCAGGAACCATGGTGCGTGCTGCCGGGGTAATAGCCTTCATAGCGGGAGCCAATGCCGTAGCCGTTCAGGGCGGCAGCGCAATCGGTCATTGCAGCAGACCATTCGCCGACGACGACCCAGTGGTCGACGTTGGCAGAGTATGTGCCGGCGTTGCTGCACACGAGCTGGCGGTGATCGGCAGCTGATAGTCCCACTTCTTCGTCTGAAAAGACTTGGTACTCGTGGTGGTCAATTACAACGTAGTCCGCACCCGAGGTCAAAATATTGTTCCAAAACGTGCCGTTTTGGAAAGCGTCGTGCACCACCACTGGCATATCGCTGCTGACCGTCCTCACCTCCCCGTAGCCGTCCTTGGAGTATTGCACGACGGCGGCGGTCCCACCTGCAAGTTTGTCTGGAAGGGGCTCGTTGACTAATTCGATGGCAGCGACGACGCTTTTGTAGAATGGCTGAGCATACTTGTCGGCAATCTGCTGGAGGACACTCAATGTCTGCTTGACAGTGTCGCCTTGTGTCCATCCAGGGGTTTTGGTGAGCTGCCCCGAGTTGTCGTAGCCATTCTGCGAACCAGGAACACCGTGTAAATCGATCCAAACCTTCAAGCCAGTTTGGTTGGCCCAGCCAATTGCTTTGTCAATGTAGGGCGCTGCACCTTGGATGTAGGGATCGTTGCCAAACTTTTGATATGCCCAGTCTACGCCAAGGTTAGCATTGGGAGTGAAGGGGCTGGGTAGAAAGGTAGAGAGTCATACATCCGACAGGTATCCGTACCTATTCTTATGTTAGTGTTGAATTGATGAGCACAAGAGGGGTTGAGAACTCACCGTATTGAATCCAGCATTGGCGATGGTCTGAAAGTCGTCAAGAGAAACCCAGTTTTCCCAGTGCTGCTTGAGGATGTCTCCAGCATTCGGTACCTTCTGGCAGAGGGTGTACTCGTCAACGACACCTTGTTGAGCCTGGAATATGGAAGGTGTGATCCATCTGATACGTGTGTTTAGCCTCGGAGTACCCTGGCTTGAAGACTAGGTACCCACGGTTCTAGCACGAGCCATCCACCAATGTTGACCCCACGAACCTTCTCCGAGCCAAAGTCAAAGCCGGGTTGCCTCTTCTGAATGGGAGAGCTATGGCAACCATTAGTGATCTTGTGGTGTGCGTCAGGAACTGTTGACATACGTGGTGGCCAATCCAACAGCCAGAAACACTGAGACTACAGTATTGAACAACATCTGGACAGTCTGAGGAACGCGAGGGTTGAAAGTTGTTTGTGGCTCAAGGAATGTTGAAGAAATAGCTAGGGGTGATTCCTAGGAATACTGTAATATTGGGGCCAGCTTTCTTTTCCTTATTAGGGAGGAGGGATGTTGGTGCAAACAGACAAGGTAGTCAGGTACGAGATGAGAAGTAGCACCCAAGAGAAAGAGGAAGAGGAAGTTTTGATCCTTCCTTCACTGTTCCACAGGGCTGGGGTCAATCACTTGTCAACACAGCAAGCAAGGTACTTGACCACAGGCCCACAGCGGGGGCCCAACCCCATTAGTACCCGACGCGGCAACAACAACAACAACAACGACGACATGTGATTTGATTGCTTGTACTTCATCATCGCTTGCTTGTTTGGGTGGGGTCACGGAACTGGGTAAGCACTGGCACTGACAGGCACTGACCACTACGTTGGTTGTCTCATGATCTGTCACTTGTTCCCCAATCATGTTTCCGTCACTGCAGGGGGGGTTCCAGCCCAGCAGGGGTTGGATAGGCGTGCACCGATCTAACTCGTTCGGGTGCAAGCCTCGGCCGGACGGGTTCGGCAGCGAATATGATTGGTTGATCGGTTCCAGCTAAAAGAGTGAACAAGATATTGCGGCTTGACTTCAGTGGACTGCGAACCAGCCGCCTTTGCGGCTCCCACAACCAAACAAATCAAGGCAGACTGCAGCTGTTTATAAGGTCTCGTGGACTCTGACGTCGGTTGTTTGCTGCTTGGGCTGGAGGAAGGCATCTATCTGCTTTGTAATACTACTACTACTACGACTACGACTACGGATCAACACATCATCAAATCTTGAATTGCCACCGGGGTTTGGACAGTTAATCTTGGTTAATCTAATTATCATCTAATTATCATCTCTCCAAAACGTCAAAAGGCCCTTGCAGACGACATTACCTTAGATTGCATTACTTCCGACATGGGTCTTGCCCGCTTTGGGCGCATTCGCCACACCACAGCCACTTGCCGCCGAGAACTGGTTTTTAGGGTTTGAAACTCGTTTCGAAGTAGGAACCGGCCTTGATGGTGGTTTGCAAGTTTGCGAATTACCCATATTCAACCAACTGCATCTGCCAATGTAACCAGTATTTCACCTTACTGTGCTAGAAGCTCTTGCTACACCCTTCCCCCCAAGATTGTTCCAGTACATGTGTCTCGACATGAGATCTAAGATGCTTAGTGTCTACTCTTTAGATAGGAGAAAGCGATTTAAGAATGCCCGAAACACCAGCTACACTCTCGCCCAGACTGTATCACGTTCAGAGCATGTCCGCAAGGGACTGTCTCTCGATGACCGACTTCTGTCGATCGTTCCTCGAAACCCGGTAGTAGTTGTCGCAGAAGTCGGTGCATTTCATATACTTGAGGAATTCTTCGTCGTGAGTGATGACAATCAGCTGGAAATTCGACTGCTGCCGTCGTGCTCGGATGATGTCGTGGAGAGACTCGGCAAGGGACCGGGTGTTGTCATGGTCGAGATTCGTCGTCGGCTCGTCCAGCGCAATGAGCCCACAGTTGACGCCAAAGCACTCGGCCAGCGCGAGGCGGATGATGATGCAGGCCAGCACCTTCTGTCCCGCGCTGCACCGGCCTCGCATGTCCATTTCCGCCTCTTGTTTGATCATGCACACCCGGTAGTTGTACGATCGGTTGCCGCGGGTGGCTTCATTGTCCGAACGGATCAAGATCGTGTCCACGTCAGAACCTTGATAGGTTTTCTTCCATAGCTCTTCGATGATGCGGTTGATCTCCTCCATCTTGAGACTATGAAACTTCATGATGGCCCTGTCCGAATGTCAACCCACACTCCACCATTGTTTTGCAGCCCAAGTCATACTTATCCAGTGCACCTCCGTATCGCCCGAGATCTTCTACTGCCGCTTTCGTAGTCTGGTAACGTCAGTACGGGATCATAGCGAGAGCGCTACGCTGGAGCCTACCTCGACCTTGATGTGAGCCTCTTTGTACTCTTTAGCAGCATTCTTATAATCCGTGTCCCAGTCGACCAGCAATGATAGTAGCTGATCGTCTTTCGCCTTCATGGTACTCATCTTGCTTATTTCCGCAGTTGAGAGGATCTTGTACTGCTGATGCCAGTATGCTTCCTGTTTCTGGTGATGTTCCAGGTCAGCTTCAGCATTCTGAGCACTTAGGTTTGCTATGTCAGCTTTGACAGCCTCCAATTCACACTGGCTTCGACGGAAAAAGATGTTGTCATTTATTGTTCGCTTCGTCTCGTCGTGGTTCCTAAGCTCTTCGTTAATCTTGTTAATCTCGATCACGATCTGTTTTTGCTCTCCTTCTTTTTCTGCGATCTCTTGCTGGGCACTGTCGATCTCGCGCTGGCATCTAGCTAATCTGGCCGAGCCTCCTCCGTCGATATACGCTTGGATGGTCTGATCGGCGAGGTTCAATTTGTGGACACTATCTGCTAATTTGGAAGCTTCTTCCTGTAATCCTTTTTCCTTGGTAGAACCTCGCTCTTTCATGTCATCAAGTTTTGTCACTTCTTCTGCAATCTTAGGCGTCAGCTCCTTAATCTCCGCGTCCAGTCGGCTCACGGTGTCTCGATGCTCTTGATTGAGTTTCTTAAGGTCTTCGATTTGCCTGAAGATATTTGCCTTCTTCTCAAGCTGGTAGTCTGCCGTGGTAAGATTGTTCTTGGCCTTGCTCAGATCCAGCTCCAAGGTGTTCATCTGGGATCGGGCTCGCTCTTTCTCGGAAGTGAGTTTGGTTATATTCGCCCTCAGATCCCGCGACTTAGCCCCGACCATCTCAAGCTGCTGTTGTATATCGTCTATGGTACGGGACAAGCCAGCGTCCTGTTGCTTAGCTGCAAGCTCCTTGGACTGTTGTTCAAAGCTGGATATTTCATGGCTATACTTGAGTATGTTCACGACTGGCTTGCTTAGCGTCTTTGCATCTCGTTTCGCCTCCTCTCGATCATTCACTTTCTTATCGTGCTCTTCCATCTGGCGTAGCAGTGTCTCCCGGGTCTCATCTAATTTCTTGACTTCCGTCTGTAACCTGGGCAGCTCCTTGCTTGTCAGACGTAACCAGGACTCAAAGCTATGCCCTGCATCTTTTGCCCGCTGTAGGTCTTCCTCAATATCTTTCAACTCCTTCACCAAACCCGCTTGGTCTCGATCAATGAGTTTCTCTATCCTAGTGGTAAATGCCAGTCGTTCTTGGTCTCCGCGGAAAGGTCGTGTACACAATCGGCAAAGTCCTTTGTGGTCGGCAATCTTCAGGCTCTCTTTGTACCAGTCCTTTAGGAAGGTGGAGTTATCAGCGTCGGCCTTTACAACATCGCGGTCTCTTTGCATCCCTTCTACATCTTTGAGATAGTCTTCGGGTTCTCCTTGTGTACTCTCCTTAACATGCTGCACGCAAGCCTTTAGCTCTTCCTCGCCCTTCTTTAGCTCTGCTCGACTGCTACTCAGCTTGTATTCAACTTGCTCTAGCTCTCGAGATACACCCTCCCGTTGACTCTCTGACTCTTTCAACTCAAGCGTCCTCATGTCAAGGACCTTCTGAAATTCACTCTCGAGGCTAGATGGTTGCAAAGATGAACCCAGTATTTTCTGCAACCTATCGCCGTGAGCTCCAATCATTGTATCAAGACCTCGCTGACGATCTTTGAGTTCCTTTTTGAGATGATCCAACCTAGCGAGGTCACCAGCTTGCTTTGTTCCTTGTACCAGTTCTCGGTTGAGCTTTCCAATATCATCTTCCCAAGAACGTAGCTTAGCATTGTCTTCCTGTATCTTACTATCCCAGGAACCTGCTTTGAAATTTTTCTTAGATTTCTGAAGTCGGCTTTCCAAATCCTCGATATTAGCTTCCATTAATGCTTTACCTCCCTCGTCTATCTCGATACTGGTAAGCCCTGACTGGTAGGATATCATCTTTTTGTCATTCGACGCTGATTGCAGCCTCGCAGAATTCCTGCCTTCATTCAGTGCAGACTTTCGTTCGCCAAGCTTGCTGAGGACTTCCTGCACTTTCTCCATCTCTCTCTCTGTTTCACGACGCACACGTTCCACCGAGGCGTTCTGGTCTTTGAGAAGCTTCGAGATCCTTCCCATATAGTCTTCAATCTGCATGTCGTTCAGATCGGTGTCATAGCCACGGATATGATGGCGCCGGGCGGTGTCTTTGATCATGCCCTTCCGGCTCTCTATTTGCTTTTCATGGTTGGCCTTCTGCTCTTCGTATTTGCCAGCTTCGGTGTGTTTGTTGCGCAATGTTACTCGAGCTTGCTCAATCTCACGCTTGAGACCCTCGTAGTATTTGGTCTGCTGCTGTTTGTGCTCTTCGCGAACGGCCATACGCTGTTCATACTGATTAATCTCTGTCCTCAACCACTCATCTGACTCGGTCCGTTTTTTAAGATTTCGGCCCAACTTATCGACGTTTTCCTGAACCCAGACTTCCTTTTCCCGTTTCAACTTAAGAGCTTGTACCACATGATCATACTTAGATCCCTTCTCCCAGGATTCTTGCTCATTCGTCTTCGCTTCATGCACCTTTCTGTTGAGCGCTTGAGTTTCCTCGCGAAGCTGCTCGATTTCTTTGGATAGCTCTTGTGATTTTTTCTCTGCCTACGCCATAATTTGTCAGTATGTATAGCCAAACCTCATTGCAGGTGGCTCACCCTGTCAGCCTTGTCTTTGTTTTCTTTTGTGTAAGCCTCAGCAGTTCTGTAATTTCGCAAATCTTCTGTTTGCTTCTTACCCATTTCTTTAATGTTGGTGATGGCTTTCGTGTATTTCATAGCTTCGAAAATCTCATCAAATTTCTTTTTCAGAACTGAAGGTTCACTCATAGGCCACAAGCTATCGTCCTGGTGACAGAAGATGACCGAATCTAGGATGGCTGTCGAGACCCCGAGGTAGCGTGGTATAAGTTGGTCTAGTTCAGCGACTCGAGATGACACCGCGCTCCTTTCTCCGTTCTCGATCATTACCAATTGACCTTCAAGTGTTTTCTGAGTTCTTGTGGTTTTCTTAACCGTGAGCATCAGACTCCGTGTTGCGACCATCTTAGCACCAGAAGTCCCTTTGAACGATAATTTGACTTGAGCCATGACTTCTTTTTCGCCACACAACTACCAATGCCATCAGCATACCTCGGCAATAGCCGACAATACTCATACCTTTGGGTCATGAATGAAAGCACCTCCCTTGCTGTTCGGGGGTAGGTCTCCGGTGGTAGCATACTTGAGGCATTCGATAATTGTCTAGTTCCTGATCAATGCAGTTCCACAAAGACCTCAAGCTCCCCATAAATTTACCGTTTTCCCAGAGCCATTGTATCCAACTATGAGAGTCAGCGGTGCGTGGAACTGGATGGTCTCAGGCTGGTTGTTGTCGAACGAGCGAACACTGGATACCTTTAGCTAAACCGACACAACTCAGTTGTTTGAAAGGCCCCTACCCTCTTATTAGGAGCTTGTCGATCTTCGCTACGAGAAGTTCAACTCCAGATGCTTGGGGAGGACAACAGGGTCTAGCAAGTTACTCACACCTATTTTCAGAATTAGTCAGCTGAACAAGAATATTTGAGGGTAAATTCCTACATGGCTGTTACCACAGGCTGTTATACCCAAGCTTTGTTAATCTTCGAGTGCGTACTACATGCGTAGTATCGAGGGTTGGTAGATATTAAAGCAAGTGGCAGGGCAAATTTTACCAGGTCCACGGATAGCCTCACACTGCAGATATGAGTAACGAACGTCTAATCAATCGGTCTTTCTAAACACTCTGCATCCACAGGTACCGCAAACCCTTTGGAAGTTATAACGATTAGAGCGCGTCAAATCGCGGGGCTATCACTTTCTCCCGCGCTTCCACGTGATCGGTCAATACCACCCCGTCCCTTCTTAACTTCTTTTGCACCAATTTTGCTACGGATGTCCTTCTGGAGAGATAGCTCGAGATGTCAATATTCGAGAATGGCCCTGTTCGAATGTCCTCTGGCATCCGACCTGATGTGAGTCTTACCTGTTCCGCCGGAAACTATGCGCCTCTGGCTAAACCTTATTGCAGATGGAGGGCATGGGCGGAGGTGACACAACAATGACGGATATGCTGGAGCAAGGTGGAGATATGATAGACGGGTTGGATGTAGATATGCTTCCCATGAATTTAGACCTGGCCTCCGTGAACGCAGCGGATCCACAAACGTACAATGCGGAAGCGCAACTGAATGAGCAGCAACAACAGCAGGCAATTGAGGCCAACGATGGCTCTGGAATGGTCAACAACACAATGAGCGGTGCAGGCGCAGGGCCCCTACCAACAGGCTTCGGTACCCAAACCAATGTCAATGGCGGTAGCACGCTAACGGACTTCACAAAACGGCGGAACTGGTCACAACGAGTCCTCGAAGAGCTCAAAGATTTCCTCCACATCCTCACTCCCGATGGGCGAATCCTCTATGTTTCACCTTCTGGCAAACATCTCACCGGCTACAACCAAGAGGAACTCAACGGCAAATTCATCGTCGATTTCATCCACCCGGATGACAGCGGTATCTTCGTCCGCGAATTTAACGAATCAATAGCTTCTGGAAACCCCCTTCGTTTCTTCTATCGCTTCCGAAAAGCAGACAAGACCTACACCATCTTCGAATCCCACGGCCACCCGCACCTCACGTCGGACGCCGCTGCATTTGGCCTCAACAATGCCGCGGGCTTTTGCCGGGGATTCTTTATGATGGCCCGACCATACCCAACTAAAAACGCCAATCTCCTCGACTCCTTCCTCGAACACAAAATCGAGAACGAGCGTCTGACGAAACGTATTGCCGATCTCCGCAGAGAAGAACAAGAAGAAGTCGAAGCGCAGCAGCTTCACTGGCTAAAAAAACAAGAAGGCCACGGCAGCATTACGCCCTCAGACACTCAGCGTACCGAAAGCGAAACCCCCGGCTCAAACTCCTTGTCCACACTATCGAATGACTACAACGGCATGCCACCACCCGCAAAACCAAGCATATCCAACACGGCACTCACACAACAAAACCTCGACGAAGCCAATGCCAGTTCTAAGCCTGACAGTATCAACGACAAGATGGCTCGGTATGAAGGTGCTACGCATATCGAGACCATCGAGATGCTTACAGGCCTGCGCTACCGCGATGGCGAGCGTTCCCAAGGAATAAGTACTGGAGATGCCAGTCCAGCACTGATAAGAGGAGATGCTGGTATTGCAATCCCTGTTGATAAGGAGAATAGAGGGGGTGATAAGAAAAAGAAATTAAAGGTGGCGGATGAATACGTGTGTACTGATTGCGGGACTTTGGATAGCCCGGAGTGGAGGAAGGGCCCTAATGGGCCCAAGACGCTATGTAATGCTTGTGGTTGTAAGTATCTTGTGTGTGTTTGTTTTCGGTTATGGGGAACTGATAGTACTATACAGTACGGTGGGCAAAGAAAGAGAAAAAAAGACATGTCACGGGTGGACCGCCGCAAGGCTTACAAACTGGCGTCAGCACTGGTAGTTAAAACCGCATAGTAACATATGCGATTTCGTTCCATAAATCGGGAGGTTGCAGTTTGAATCCGGAAAGAAGCCCCTTTACCAAGCTCGGGTTGGAGGGCGTCTGGAGCATTTGCATGGTTTCTCCAAGCATTGGGGAGAAGTATGAAGGGCAGGAGTTCGCAATCACGACCTACGATACCCTTTGAAGCTTTCAACTTTCTGTATCATAGCTGTGCGGACACTTTGTTCATTCACCGTTAGCAATTAATCTGCCAATCAACCGCAATTGCAATGAGCAAAGGGGGTATCAGGAGGTGCAAAATCGTACGATAATGTTAAGCCGTTTCGAGATGTTCAAAACCTTGCTGCGTTAATCTGCAGTATCTGTTTTCATTCTCACAAGACTCAATTTTGACACCATCGGCCGTACTTTTCTGACTGCTCACGAACCATGCTAGAATATAGTACTCCGTTCTGAATGTTTTCGACAACAAAGTGGTTTGTCTTACGAAACGAAACTATAGAATTATGAAGAATAATCTTCAAAGCCCGAATTCTTATGAGTGAGAGCAAATTCGACCTGGGAGGTACATCGTATTATATTTAGTAGTATACTAAGAATGAGCTCATGTAACGAGCTAACGTTCATCGGCGTTGGCTATCTGAATCTGTGGTTGATCGTTTGAAAGCTCAAACTTACACATGGCTCAACTTTTTCAAGTTGCTGATCAGACACTCCTAGATTGTCTGTATGAGAGTGTCATTGTATGAATATCTCTTCAAGAATCTTCGAACATATTCATCTTTGAAGTATATTTCGATGTCATGTATTCATTCTGTCAGCGGGTCGTCCGATGCATTCCCGTCTGTTTGACAGACCTCTTGTACCACTGTCCAAGCTTGCGGTTGTAGGACACAGTACTCCGTACGTCGGTCAAGGAGTCATATGGTCTGTGAAGATGTCCTTGTACTTTCGTTCTCGAGTGATCCATGATAAGTAATACAGTTTCCTAATATAATAGACAAACACTTATATGAACTTAGTGAGTTGTCGCTCGAGCGGCTTGTTTTGCTAGTTGGAAGAGCAGCGATATATGGATATAATCTTGTGTTAAGATCTGCAAATGTGAAAACTAAAGTGAATACGTTGCTGGTATTGGACATATTCTAGTGAAACCGAGTTTCAAGGCTGAATCATGAACAATCGACATCATTCTCATTTGTTCCTCCTCTGACAACAACAAATTTTTGTCATAGGTATGTCATAACAAAACTCGTCTCGCTGATTCAATCTTCTTCCGGTATTTATTTCCAGACCTCTTCCCAGATTCCTATTCAGATGTCATCTAAAATCAAGCTTTCTCCTACGATTTGACCCAAGATTTCCCAGACAGCCACGGGAATTTCTTTAAAGACTGACTCTTACGTCGAAGCTACCTATGCTTGCTGCCTTCTCTTCCGCTTAGTACAACTCGAATTTTGGCAGATTTCGCAGGGACCACAGAGAAAGTTTATTCACGGTTCAGCTAATCCCTTCAGCAGCATGGGGCCCAAAATAGACCCTGATAAAATCGGGTTTATGGACCTGCCAGGAGAAATACGAAATCAAATCTACCAACTCGCTTTGTTGACCAAACACAACAACTGGATCGTTCCATACAAACCTTGCATTCCACATCGTATTCCGTTCGGTCTCCTTCTCACCAGCCGTCAGGTTTACGAAGAAACGAAAGACATCTGGTACGTGGAGAACGTTTTCGTCGAGGTTACTACGAATTGTCTGGGTCTTCCAGATCAATTTGCAGCGATGGGCCTCCCTCATATTGCCTTTTATGACCCCACGAGGCTCGGGACGCGATCGCAGGAGAAGATGACGAACCCTGACTTCAGAATCCGTCTCGCGTTTACATGCCTTCAAGCTAATCAACACATTCAATATTGGATCCCTGGGGAGAGTCTCAAAGAGTTCTGTGTCGCCCTCTGGCTCCTTGACCGCGGGCCCGGGCACACTCTAAGTGCAGGTTTCACTTGCCTAGACATGCACCTTGAATTCCTGCAAAAGACTCGTGCCCCTCGGTCTCAACAATTATCTGTGCTCGAACCGTTCCGGCAACTCGGACGAGTGTCGAAGGCTCGTATCGATGGCGAAGTCGATATAGACCTTGCCAATGAGCTTGTAACGTTGCTAACAATCAACCAATTCCGCTCGCCTGAGGAAGTAATCGAGCGAGTCATCGTTCTTCAAGACGAAGGTGACCAGGAGTTGAATATGGGCAACCCTTTCGGCAGTGCTCTCAGATATGAACAGGCTGTTGCTGCTACTGATTACTTTTATCATTGGAGGCCGATGTCCTCACTTACAGTATTCGGTTCGAGTGCTGGACGGTACGCAGGAATTTCGATTTCAGGTGCCATAGTCTTTGAGATATTCCGACTCTATAAGAAATTGACGCATGCATTTCTTAGCATGGACCTAGTGGAGCGGGCGGAGAGAGTGGCAAGAAAGTTGGTTAGTGAACGCCTAAGGTACGAACTAAGACGTTTCGGTCTGAGCGACGAAAAAGTCGCTGTCGGATACTACATCTTGGCTACGGTGTTGTATCAGAAGGGAGTCAGAACTGGCCTTCCAGATTGCTTCAAGCATGCACGTGCAGAGCTCATGACATGTCTGCAACTTCTTCCCCGGGACGCCGTGTTACGCACAGGTATAGAGGAGCTAAACTGTCACATATACAAGGTGTATATGCCAAAGACGGAAGAGGAGAAGAGTGGATGGGAAAAGTAGCATGGGCGGCCGCTCCAATGGTATTTTGAGTGTCCGTCCTTTCTAAATGCCAACAGCGAACTTGACAGGTAATGCCGACGTATCTGTAAGCAGGTGTCGACTTATAGAGTCGGTATGAAGGCTGGTGGAAATACGGAAAGGCCAGAATGACAACCTCTATCCTAAAGGCGGAATGGCGTTATGAGGTGATGTGAGGCGTTTGTGGGAGAGTCTGTTCCATACAAGTCCTGTATTCTCTTTCCGAATTAACACTGTTCTCAATGGGCTGATTTTAAGAGAGCTCGGGGCGAGTCTTAGTTCAATGCTCAGTCAGGGGGCTTGACAGCATTTTTGCCTCACAATCGGCACTGAGAGGGTCTAAACCTCTCCTCTTATTCCAAACGGGCGATAGAGCTGCCTTAACCTTCGAAAAAATCTCGCGAACCCTCAAGTATCCTGCCTTGGAAGTGACCTCTTCTTGTCTCTGCTTCTGGGTATGTTTCTCGGGGGGAGTTTGACAGTCCTGTTCCTCATGAGTATTTGTCATGTTTCCCCTTAACCTTCACATCCAGAATAGCTTCATGGTAATTGCCCTGCACCCGTGCCTTCTTCAGTCTCTTCACCTCGTCATCATCTAATTTCCTACCCACAACCTCTTCTAACTCTTTCCTGCTTATCTTTTCTCTTGCCCTTGATTCTTTATTGGCTTTCAACTTGGGTTTAAACCGTGCCTGCATACGGATACGGAGAGTGGTACTGAATGAGATCGACTCGGCATCACCGCGTACCTCGGGAGTAACTTTGTCATCATTTACTGTGAGAAACTTCTCACGTCCTGTTTGTACACTGAATGTTCCAGGTGTTTCTGGAGAGGCTATGCAGATGAAGGATTCTTCAGGTGAGATGGCTTCGTGAACTGCAGAAAGAATGCCAATATTGTCGCAGCTTAGATAGCTATTGCAACGATGTCATTAAGATGCAGCTAAATAACAACAATTACAGCATATACTAAGCAAAACTCACCGTCCATGATGTCCTTTGAAGCTGATACTGTCCGTTCCGGCAACTCTGCTTGCCACCCAGACTTGTCTAACCTCATGAGGTTCTGCAGTAGCTGGATCGCTTTCGAAGATGTTCTCGAGTTCGCTGGTAAAGACCTTGCCGTTCGCGTCACAGGAAATGCATGTTGGCTTTGCTGACGGCAGAATGAGAATGACCGGCCCAATTATGTCGGATGGCGCTTCTGCTGTAACCCAATTATTATCATCCTCTCCGGTTGCAGCTATATTTGAAACTGTAAGTGCTTTGGAAGAGCTGTCGGCGGCATCGTCATTATCTCCACTTGGAGCTTTGCGCTTTCTGGACTTCTTGTCTCCTTTGAAGGACAGTGGTTTGACCATGATCAAGGCTGGTAAAGTGTTGGTAATTGTAGAAACAGTTTTCTTCTCCTGGTTGGAATGCCACTGTGCACTGTTTACTTATATTTCTGTCGGAAGCAGACATGAGAACTACCCACCCGTGCCACCTACCTTTTAAGGTAAACGAAGTTCATCGGCACTCTCCGCGGCCCGGCCCCTAGCGTAGCCCTAATCGATAAGCAGGGTTAAGCCAAGTAACCCAGTGGGGTGTGGGCGGCTTGCAGTTCCATGACAATGCTCTGTACGAAGTACAACCAGCAAGTACTTGGCTCCAGCCGCCATGAGCCCAAAAGCTCCTAGTGAAGTAGCTCATGAGGCTGTTACAGTCAGTCTCGCAGACCTGAAAGAATGTCGGCCTTTCGGAATTCCTCCATCTCAATGCTCCGCGTCTGACAATCTTCGTAGCAGCCGTGCCCTTCGAAAGACTAGAAGAAGCATTTGGTCCATTGTCACTGGGTATCTTGATTGTCAAAGACATTGAACCAAGATTTGTTGAGCTTCGCCATAGGCTGCTTTCCTACTCCTCTTACCTTGCCAATCTACCCCCTGAAGAACTAGGTATTGAGTCCTCACCTCCTCCAAATCCTCGTCAACGTCCTTGACTTAGCTTCTTCACATACTCAGAACCCTACAGAAACTCTCACCGTCCCATCTTCGAATTACCTAACCGGCTGGTCCCATGGCAAAGAGTCTCTCAAATCCGGCGCCTACGACACACTCAAAGGTTCCTACTACATCAGTTGTGCCTTCTACCAAGATCCCACCCTGCAGAACGCCCCAGCCTCCGATTTCCCCAACTTTTCCGAATACACAGCCCCTAACGTCTGGCCAAGCGAAAGCTCTTTACCTGGGTTTCGAGAGACGTTTGAGGACCTGTGCACCCTGATTATTGATACAGCGGTGCTAGTTGCAAGAGCTTGTGATAGGTATGCGGTGGCGAACGTAGAAGGGTATAAGGACGGGTATTTAGAGCATGTGGTGAAAACGAGTATGACGACGAAAGCGAGGTTGTTACATTACTTCCCACCACAAACCTCCAACCTCGTCAAGACCCCTCCGAAGGTGGAAGTCGCCAAAGAAGAAGCGGATGACTCCTGGTGCGCGACTCATATCGATCATGGCTGCCTCACCGGCCTAACATCCGCCCTCTACGTCGACGAATCCCGACACCCCCCTCACCCTAGCCCTCCCAGCAGCAACTCCCCAAACCACCTTTCACCCCTACCATACCTTCCCCACCCCCCTTCCCCAACAACAGGCCTCTACATCCATTCCCGCACTCATACCATAACCAAAATAACCATTCCCCCATCTTGTCTTGCTTTCCAAACGGGCGAAGCGCTCCAACTGATTACGGGAGGGAAGTTCAGGGCCGTACCCCACTTTGTGAGGGTGGGCGGAGGAGCCGATGGAGGATTAAACGGGGGAAGAGTGGCGAGGAATACGCTTGCCGTATTCACGCAGCCGAATTTGGGGGAGGTGGTGGATGTGAGGGAGGGAAGGGGAGTAACATTTGCAGAGTTCAGCAAGGAGGTGGTTGGGAGGTTTGGGTGATGAGCTGAAATTTATGGTTGGAAGGCAATTAGTTCAAAGTTGTGATTCTGGGGTTTGAAATCGAAATATGCCGTGTTAATTTTTCATTAACTGTATGCATGCGCTCTAGCACTAAGGAGTTGATGAACATGCATGGGTAAAGAAAGCTCATGATTCGTGAGAGCATTAAAAGCCGGGAAATCATTTACCGATACCACCGTCGCCGCGGCAAGATGCAACTAGAATACCAAAGACCTGTATCCATGGCCCTCTTGTCTACCTAGATGAATGCCGAGCACCAACGCCTGAATTCCAGGAGCCAGTCTTGGAAAAGGAAAATTCCGAGGGTTCGAAAAGTAAGCATAAAGATGGCAGCTATGTTTTGGAGCGATCCTAGTACCAACGCCAGAAACGGGCAAAGGGGGTGAACAATCAGGTCTGAAAGGTGACAAGGGTTTTGTACGCCTACATCGCAGATCCAGCAGGCGGCGCAGGCGGAGCAGAACCTAGGACGGCGTTTGGCTGGGTAAGAGGTATGAACGGCGGCGGTGGGGGCAAGCGAGCCGCCAACGCGGCGATGTGAGGTGGTGGGTTCGAGCGGAAGATATCAGGGATCATCTGTGTATAATAACCCGGCTGTTCAGTGACAGTCTGTGCCTGGCTTGAGCTTGCTCCCGATAGATGCGAGACCTCTGGGACAGCTCCTCGCTCAGCTGCTTCCTTCAGCCACTGCTCCCAGTCGGCGTCCAGAACAGCCTCTTCGCCCCTGGCTCGTGCTTCTGTGGCGGCGATGAGTCTCTGGTTGAGCTCTACACCGACGCTTTGTTGGAGCTCGTCTTCGCTCTCTTCTCCGCCAGTTTCCCCCTCCTCTTCGGAATCCTCCATCTCCTCATCTTCGTCATCTGATAATTCCTCTACTTCACTCATTTCTTCGGGTTCCACCACCGCTTCGTTTCCACGCGGCAAGCGTGTCTTTGTGGCTGTTGGCCGTGTATGTACAGCCAACTCCACATCATCCCAAGTCGTGTCCCGGATCTTAACATTCTCATCTTTCTCATATCTCTCCCGAGCCCACCTGGTCCCTTCCCACTTGCAAAGTGTCTGAATTTCGTGGTCGGTCAGTCTCAGCTCGTCTAACGCACGAAAGAGTCTCCGATGCCATGGGAACCGACCGAGACGTGTTCGGTGAGTCGAGGTATTGTAGTCTAGACCAGGATATTGAGCCTCCAGGCAGTCAATAGGTCCATAGAAGCAAACAGTCTCCGATCGGACTTCAGGGATCAGGTTGCGAGTGACGTGAGCTTGGAAACTGGTAGGGTCTGTTGGTTTAGGGTTAGGGAAGAGTCTTGAGTAGACGAGTGGAGCGATGGCTGGTTTATGCATCTTGGGGGAAGATGCTGGAGTGTAAACGGTGTGTGCTACAAAAAGGGAGAAAGCCGGGGCGTATGCGGGAAATATTTTTTTCTTGTGCTCGGCCTTCAGTGCCTAGCTTGTGCTACTTCGAGACCTCGGGACAGAATCGTGTGTTATCAGCACGAGATGTTGGAGTTGGATTGTATTGAGCACATTTTCGGCGATACCCCGCAAACACTCTCTGTAAGACAGAAATCCAACTTTGGGGTGGTTGTGATCCAGTCGGAGGTATGGAAATAACGGAGGAGAAGCGTCTGATCGAGTTTCGATGTATTTCAACAACAGATAGGTGCCAACAATTGAAGGGTGTAATTTAAGGTATGTGACCGACCAGAGAAGAGACAAAGGTTTCTCAGACGAGTCGTCGGTAGGGTCTGGAGCCTTTGGGGTTTCGTTGGCTCGCTATTTATGGCCTTTGGGTTTCAAAAGATGCAGCCGGGATGATATTGGAGCGTGGGTGAAGGAAGCTAATTTCAGGTACCCGACGTCAGTTGAAGCTGCTAGATCAGGAGGGGAAGTTGCAGTCACATTTAGGCTGCCTCTTTTGAAGAATAGAGAGGTTCTGAAGAGAAGCTTTGCGTAAACTCAGAAAAACTGTCAGTGTGAGATGTCATGGACGAAGGTGAAGGGGGGGGGAGGAGGGTATCCGAGCTGACTTTATATTCGCCTCTACGGGAGAGTGGATGATGCATCAAAAGTATATGTAGTGAGCAGGCGAGTACTCTGGGTGGTTGTACATTAATGATTCACACCGCTGGACATGCAGTAGTAAGTAATTAGAGTCTTAAGGTAGAGTAGAGAGTACTCCGTATGTGGCGCTTTGTTCATTCTTGATTGTACGGAGTACTCTAGTCACACCGGCGGAACACTCCATCCCATGCCCGACCAGGGTCTCGTGAAGGAATCTGTTGAAAATGCTCCCGTCCATTGCGTCTGAATGGCCCAGCACAACTCCCCGCTAAGGTACATTTACGGGCAGGAAGGGCTGCTTGCATGATCACCAGACTAGATACTTGACTGGACTGGGCTGGACTGGACGATTGCACAACTATCGTATCTTCGTTATCAAAAACATTAACTGTGAGCACGACAGGTCGAATTTCCTTCTTCTTCTCTAAGCTCGTCTGTGCACAACTCCAGCCAACCCAACATTGACGACTTCCATTCTCGAAGTGTAGGTAAGGATGATGGGGCCACACTTTCAGACCTTCATAACTTATTACCTACGTTCTATTCAGTTTTATTACTCACATGCTAAGGACTGACGCTTGCAGAACAACACCGATGATGGCCGAGGGGGCCAACTGTCTTGGGAATTTCTTACATTTCCACGCTTTGAAACATGTCAGTGCTGAGGTGAAATATCAAATCTCTCTTCCATAGTTCGTTTCCAGCACAGCTTTTATTATCCCTTCCAAGATTAATCTGACGAGACGGTCACATGCTCCTTGTCTGTTTCGCACATCATCCTTAGCCCGATAAACTTTCCAGTACAAGGTCTGGGCCTGTGGTTATGTCGACATTCAAGGGGATAGTCGACGAATTTCCAGAAATAAGGATTGACTATTTCCGGACCATCGCTGGGCGGACACCGCCTCTGGCAGGTTTCTTGAGTCATGTGCACAGTGATCATTTGATAGGGCTGGAGTCCTTGAAGTCGCCTTTTGTCTACTGTTCATTGGCTACAAGGGAACTTCTACTACGCCTCGAGAAGTATCCCCATCGAATGAACTTCGCAAAAGGCATATTGGAGACAAGGAAACAACATTACAAGCATCTGAGAAACCTGCTCAAACCTATCCCGTTGAATGCCCCAACCAATATCGAGCTGCGGCCGGGAAAGACAATTCGAGTGACGTTGCTAGATGCAAACCATTGTGCTGGCGCTGTCATGTTTCTGATTGAGGGTTCTGCAACAGCAATACTGTACACCGGTGATATCCGGTCCGAACCTTGGTTTGTCAACGCGCTGATCCGCAATCCTGTCGTCATTCCGTATGCTCATGGCCACCGTAAATTAGACAAGATATATCTTGACACAACATTTGCTTCCAAAAGTGAGCCTCATCGGAATTTTCCAACGAAGGCAGACGGATTAAAAGAGCTACTCGTGCAGGTCTTGAGATATCCAGAAGAGACAGTCTTCCACTTCCATGCATGGACTCCTGGCTATGAAGAGGTGTGGATTGCTCTTGCGTCGGCCCTCAAAACTCGGATTCACGTTGATCGGTATAAAATGGAGCTCTACGGTTCTCTTACACCAACTTCCAGCGGTACAGCCCACTCATCAGAATTTCAAGTACTATGTGGTTTTAAGTACGGGAATCGAGAGCAGGCTGGTTGTCTGACTAGTGATCACACAGTCAGACTACATAGCTGCGAGCGTGGCACGAGCTGTCCTACTCTAGACAGTTCTGATGTTGTCTGGATCACGCCAATTATAGCCCGTTCAAAAGATGGGGTTACTATCCCAGAACTCGGTGCAGGTGGTGGGGAAGGAGATCTCACACAAGCTCATGAGCTTGAGCTTAGCGACCCGAAAGCCGCCCTTGAGCTAATGAGGCTGTGTCTGAGCAACATACATGACAAACAAATGCAGGAGAAGACGCTTAGTTTTCTATCATCCGCCCTCTCTTCGCATAGGAAATGCGTGTCTCTAGATGCCCTCGGTCTAGAAGACTGTGACGACTCGATCCCGTTGGAGAGGCTTACAGAGCTTCTGGCAAGACTTGCAGGCAGAGAGGAGGTTTTGCACCAGCAAGAGAGAGTTCCTGGTAACATGTTTACCGCACCAAAGACGATCAAAGCACGAAAGTTATACCAGTCTACCCAAAAGCTCCCTAGAAGTATCGTAAGGCGTGTCTGATCTGTATGAGTTCATATGCCTAACCGTGCGTATAGCAATTTCCCTACTCGCGGCATTCATCATACGATGAACTCTGCCATTTAGTAGAGGCTTTTAAGCCGGTCGATGTGTATCCTTGCACTGTTGAAGAGGAGAGGTGGACTTGGGACATGAGTATCCGCTCCCTATTTGGTCATCTATGCGCTGGTACTATTTTCTCTCATGATCAAGAGATGGGTCTTCTCAAAGGCGAAAAAGTAGCATCACGGAAAACACTGAAGAGGCGAACGGGCGAGTCTAGCTCACAAAACTATCCTGGTAATTCGACACAGGAAGAAGTGGACTCGGACCAGGAACGCGACCAAGATACCACCGTAGTTGCACCCACAGGATCTAACGGGACGAAAAATAGCACATATGCCGTCCCTGAGCCTGAAGAGCGGCCTTGGAAGCATTCTCGTACCAGCCAGGAACCCGTCAGAGGTTTATCTCAGTATCCTACGCCACAAATGACTATGTCTTCTAGCAATACTTCTTCTAAATGCCCCATTTTCAGCCAAAAGCCCGCTGATGGTCCCAGGAAGATTGATGTCTCAAGAAAATCTGCTCCATCTAATACTCTCTTGTCCAAACAGGAAAGGAACGACTTTAGGAGCTCCTTTGATGGCTGGCTGAAGACTCCGGGACCAAAGCCCAAACTGCCGACTCAAGGCGAAGCTGACCCCACATTACAGCTCACGAGCGAGTTAAATACGGCAGTGTCCACTTCGAAGAGAGGAACTAAAGGAGAATTCAAAGATCTAAGTCCTAGCACTAAGCTGTTGTCAAAGGACAAAAACATAAGAAAAGAATACCGTTGCAGGTGGGCGATGTGTAGCGAAAATTTTAACCTGCTGCCCAAACTCCGTCAGCACGTGATCCAAAATCATGATGAGCCCAAAGGCAATACTGGCCCATACATATGTCTTTGGGGCAGATGCTCAAAGCCAAAGGCGCCAATTTACCATACCAAAGAACTATGGATAAATCACCTGGAGGAATGCCACAATTTGAACGGATTGCGAATGCTACGGAAAGGACAAGAAAAGAATGACAGGAAGCCCGGGACTGATACTCGAGAGTCTCATGATCTTGCTTCCAGCCCTCCTGCAGAGGTAGCAGACGACACCCAAAATCCCCACTCAAATCGAATAAAAGATCCCGCTGGCACCCAAACCCATCCAATCTCCCTCTCCTCTCAGGACACCTCTAGCTCCACCACCGCTTCCTCTCTATGCTTTACGAATCACTTCATTGCTGATGATCAGGAAGCAACACTCGATAACGAACCCGCCCATGGATCTCAAGACTCCCACGTCTCCGTCTCCACCTCCGCCTTCGAGTCCCAACCATTCCAGGATCAGCAACATACTACAGAAGAGAATCGTAGAACAACAAACATATTCACCCAGAAGATCAAGCATAGAAAAGAAGCTTATAAAGCTGCAAAGGGGACGAGCGCGTTAGCATGGGGTGAGGTTAGTTTGGTGAGCTCGAGGGGGGGACATGGCGAGCTGGAATTGGAGTTATGATTTTTGCTGGCACGAGCTTTGGAGATGGCGAATCGAGGAATAATGACTAGGATTACTTGTTCTGCTCTAGTAAATAAAGGAATTTTTTTATAGCATCATGGCTTAAGTATACTGCATTCTTAGCCCTAGCACGTTGTTCTTCACCTTATACGATATCGAACAGTGGAAAGCATTGGCTGAGATCAAGCGGACCGACTCACGCGACACACGACATTAGACCCGAACTGACCTCGAAACCAACTGTATGGTCTTGCTGGAAGATACCTAAGAACCCTATAGCGCGTAGTGATGTAATGGCATTAACAATGACCTTCAACAACAAGCTGAAATTTCATGCTGTTGAAGCTCTTGGGTAACAATGCAGAACTCGGCTCGGAATATCCAGGAAAGGGGGAGGGAAATGGAGGTGGGATTGCACAACCTAGCATCAACCCATCTCTGACGTTGAAAGAGTGAGCTCGGGCATTGTTGCGATATATCTGACGACTAACGGCATCTATACAATGAGTAGAAGCGTACCGGCATCTGCGTTGCAACCTAGGTATTCGTCGTAAATATATCGCTGATCATCATCATTACCGTATAAGTCCTCGTAGCTCTTTAGACACCTCTGAAGCCTGCCCGTGTTCATCTTCGCTGTATTCGACGTTCCTTAACATACATAGTGTCCTTGCGTTAATGGTAGTACCGTCGCCGGCTCCGCTTTGCAAACCATTCCATCTGCCTCAACAACCTATCAAGCCAAACCCACAGTTAGCACAACCAATTCTCCAACTTTCAAATACCTTCCCACAAGAACCTTGCGGCTTCGAGGTTGCCACATCACATGAAAAGGTAAGAGAGTACTTACGTAGCTTTCAGGGTCAACCCTCATCTTCGGCATCACATCATTGAACTTCATATCCCGCTTCCCAATGTTCCTGCAGTTCTTGACCACCTCAACGCGTTTGCGTAGCTTATAAGTACCTATCGTGCCGCTATTGACAGAAGCTTGAGAGACAAAAGTAACGGAGGTGTGGGGAACGAAGGCCTAGAAAGGCCGGTTAATTGGTGAAGATGGAAGGTGAAAACCGAACTCCGAGAAAGGGGAGAGGGGAGAGCTTACACCGAACATAGGACGCATGATAATAGGTTCGACGGTGGGGATGGAGGCGTTCGGGTCTCCCTGACGGTATTGTTAGCAGCCACTACAAGAGCTGTAGAAATGGATTCTCACCATTTGCGCATAAGATATCATACCACTCTTGATCACCATATCTGGCTTTGTTCCGAAACTCGCCGGACTCCACAGCACCAGATCCGCCAGTTTCCCCACCTCCACACTCCCGAGCACGTGACTCATACCTTGCGCTATAGCGGGATTGACCGTGTACTTGCTGATATACCTCTTCACTCTAAAATTATCAGCCCCTGTGCCCGCGTCTTCTTTAAGAGTGCCCCGCTGCAACTTGTTCTTGTGGGCTGTATTCCACGTTCGAAGTATGACTTCCCCACAACGACCCATAGCCTGCGAATCTGAGGACATCATACTTATAGCACCAAGATCGTGCAAGACGTCTTCGGCTGCAATGGTCTCTGCACGAATGCGGGATTCGGCAAAGGCGACGTCTTCGGGGATATTTTTTGAGAGATGGTGACAAACCATCAGCATGTCGAGATGTTCGTCTAAAGTATTGAGGGTGAAGGGGCGGGTTGGGTTGGTACTACTCGGAAGGACGTTGCCATGTTCGACGACGGAGATGATATCAGGAGCGTGACCCCCTCCAGCGCCTTCAGTGTGGTAGGTATGAATGGCGCGATTTTTAAAAGAGGCTATTGTTTGTTCAACGAAACCGGACTCGTTGAGAGTATCGGTGTGGATGAGGCATTGGACGTCGTATTCGTCACAGACGCTTAAGCATGTGTCAACAGCTGCTGGAGTAGTTCCCCAATCCTCGTGCAGCTTCAGCCCAGCGGCACCGGCATCGCACTGCTCTTGCAGTGCTCTTGGGCTGCTATCGTTGCCCTTTCCGGTGATACCGATGTTGATAGGTAATTCATCGCAAGCTTGAAGCATTTGCTGCAAGTGAACCCTTCCAGGCGTGCAGGTGGTTGCACTGGTGCCTGTGCTTGGTCCTGTCCCGCCTCCGAGCATTGTTGTGATACCTGAAGCGATGGCCTCATACGCTTGTTGCGGACAGATGAAATGAATGTGCGTGTCCAGTCCGCCGGCGGTGATGATACTTCCCTCGCCCGCAATGACATCTGTGCAGGAACCTACAACTAATACCGCGTCGACGCCATCCATGGTGTCAGGATTGCCGGCTTTGCCAATCCCAACAATTACTCCGTTCTTAATGCCAATATCTGCCTTTACGATGCCGCTCCAGTCCACAATGAGTGCATTCGTTATTACTGTATCCAGTGATTCAGCGTCAGGTCGACCGCTGGCTTGGCCCATGCCTTCTCGAAGAGTTTTGCCACCGCCAAATTTGCATTCATCGCCGTAGACTGTGTAATCTTTCTCCACCTTTATCCATAGATCTGTCGAACCCAGCCGCACAACATCGCCAACGGTGGGCCCGAACATGCCAATGTATGCTTCGCGAGTCATAGAAAATGGCTCGATATGAACGCCGTCACCTGTGGGTTCTGGTGTATGTGCGAATCCTCCTTTTTGTAACCTTTCTTGTATCTCTTTTGCTCGGGACATGTCAACATGGCCTGGAGCTACAGTATTGCCGCCTCTTATAACTCTGTGCCCCCCCATTTCAACGAGAGTCACGGTCTTTGTATCTCCCGGCTCGAATCTTATGGACGTACCTGCAGCTATGTCTAGGAAATAGCCATATGCTCTGAGACGATCAAAGTCGAGCTGTGGGTTCGCTTCGATCAAGTGGTAATGGGAGCCGACCTAGATGTCATCTTAGAACGCTGGATAGGAGACGATGTATGCTATGTGAAACTCACCTGTATTGGTCTGTCGCCTGTGCTAGTGACTTTTAGTCGTATCCTGTTCCTCCCGTCGCGAAGCACCACTCTCTCCTCATTTACCGGCACCACAGCGCCCGGGATCTTCTGCGGTTCTAATTCTGCAGCATCCGGCAGAGGAAACTGGTCTTTAGAAGGTATAGGAAAGAAGCTGCCATACAACGCCTTTTCCAGATCGCCGTCATTGGAGCTGATTGGGTGGTGAACTGTTACGAGGTACGTGCCCGTTGGGAATGTACCTTCGATCATGAGCTCGGTCAGGGTAGACATCACTGAGGGTTGGACGTGGCGCCTGCCGAGCATGGTCTTGCCGATTGACATGAGGTCTGCGACGGAGTGATTGCCATCGCGAACGAGCTGGAAGACCTCGTTCAGCACTCGGTTCCCACGTTCTTAGCACAGTCATACTTCTTGCAGGTTGTTGGCTATCAAAGCCTACGATGCTGTTATCGGACACTTCGATAGTAAGATTGGAGATGGGAGCGTACGGTTGCTTCTGCATGGTTCAGCTTGACGCCTCTGGCAAGACGACGTTGGGCAAGCAATCCTAACTGTGAGGTAACTAGCTTATCGATCTAAGTAAGTTAGTATGTCCAATGAAAGGTTCTTGAGAGAGGAGTGTACTTCTCTAGGTACAAGATGCATAGTAGAACGTCAATAGTGACTAGTTAGATCTGAGTCAAAGGCCTAGTGTCTTGACTGTTGTACAGGTCATAGTCATATGTAAAAGCAGAAGGAAGGATGTTGGGGTTAGCAATGGGAGTTGCGGGGTCTGATTAAGGTAGGCGAGTGAACTGCGGGAAATCGAACTGCCCCTGTCCGCACGTTATTGGGTCTACCTTAGGTTTCGAAGTCAGCATGACCATCAATCGCCGAAGCCTTGAACGTTTCGGGACGGTGCATTTTTGGATAGAATTATGTCGAAAAGCCTCGATGTACCTCTGCTTCAATATGTAATGACGATCCTGCCCGCTAAAAAAGAAAGAAGGCACTCAAATCTCGGGTGGAGCGAAAGGTGAGTTAACCCGAATACATTTCCTTCCATAAAAGAGCCTTTTTAATTTTCACCCAAGGAAACCCCTCTTCAGAAAAATCGAACGAGTGCCTACTCCATCGCCAAAGCCCAGACGTTTACCTGTCTTTCCTTCAAGCGTCAGCCGCCTCACTCTTACGCTTCCTCCCTTTAGACTTCTTCCTCTGCTGGTTATCTTGGCTCGTCAGGACTGATGAGTTTGCAACCTCATCTGCCTCCTTCTTGGCCTCCACGGCTTCGTCGCTAGCTTTGGCACTCTTCCGCGACTTCTTCTTCCTCTCCACCTCCGTTGACTTCGACGCTCGCTCGACCACCTTAGTTGGCGTTGGCTTGACTGGTGACTCTTTGTCCTTTTTGCTCCGCTTGCTGGTTCGGGGTGGGGAACGAGCTTTGATGGGTTCTGGGGTGTCGTCGTCCGAAGTCGAAGCATCGGAAGTTTCATGGTCATCGGGTTCCTCGATAGCTGAATCGTCGGGAGGTGGGTCCGGAAATCCGCCAGCTTTCCTTTGCTCATCGTAGAGCTTCTTGGCTTCGGCATCGCTGATTTCCGGAATCGGCTTGCCTTCCTTGTAGGCCTTCACTTTCTCTTTATAGCGCGCGAAGTTCACACCATATTTGTAGCTCCATTTCTGCGATTCGAGCTCTTGTCAGCCATCGATGTCAACTGATTTAAGATAGAAGAGTCACTCACCTCCTTCTCCTCTGCCAGCATTTCGAGCCATCTCTTTGTCCCTTCGTCGGCAACCTGCTTCGCGGTGTGGCCCGGAGGCATCTCACTAGAAATCTCGGACCGAGCAGTCTGCATATACAAGAAGTACGGAGTCACAGGGCGTTTAGGCGCGAATTTATCATGGGGCGCCCTCTTCCTCTTCTTGCTCTCAGCTGCCTCTGCATTCGGACCTGGAGTAGCGGTGCGCCCAGTGAAGAGAACGTTATCACCAGGCCCGAGGGGGTTCGCGACACTCATCAGCTCAAGAGCAGAGCCAGAACCTTTGCCGATGACCGTATTGGTGTGCGCGATATAAGCGCGTGAAAGATCTTGAACCGCGGACTGGAGGGTAGCAAGGCCGGTGACAACCTGGGGCGTGATAATTAGCTGGCTTAGCTCTGGATGACAGGCACCGAACGCAATGTTGCGCGCGATCTTAAAAGCTACTTCGCCAACAACCTTGCAGGGGTTGGTGAGAAGAGTGACGCATTCTAGGGCAGCTTCGGACTGCGGTCCCGTCATGTACTTGTGATCTGACATGACGGCAGATTGTTTAATGAGGGTGATCGTGAGTAGGCTTACGGACATGGTGTGGTGGGTGAGACGCGACGATGTGTTGATGGTGAAGGCGCGACAAAGCTCAAAGAAAGGAAATGAATGGGGCTTACCGAGTCCCTGGTGCGAACGAAGTCCTCAATACTGACTTGCAAACTCGCAGAGTCTTTCGGCTTGTCTTCTTTCTTAGGTCGGGCCATGTTGAGTACCCCAAGTCCTTGGTTGTCAAACCTATTTCGTCGGGGATGAAAACGGGTGGTTTAGTGATAAAAGTGGTTATTTAGGGGTAGGTAAGTTCGGGGGGGGGAGTTGGGTAGTGTTTGGGTTGAAGAGGGTGACAGGTTCAGGTTAAGTAATGGGTGGCAGGGGGGGCGGTTGCCTTCGGCCTCAGGGGTGTTGCGACCAGCTAAACGGCAACCACAGAGGCAACACACACACCCCGCTTTGACCGGCACGCTACTTGAATTGCCTGGATAGAGAGTACTGTAGGTACTGTACTCGTACTATACTACTCACAAAACCTACTACATACAGCTCGATAGATGTATTTGCCATTCTATGTTGTGTGAAGAGCATTTAGACACATGCAACTCACACTTTGAGGTACAAACACACTGTTCTGTTAAGCCTTCTCTCTCGATGTGTCCCTCCTTCTTGCAATCGAAACCTGTCGACTGTACTGCGCATTCTCTACGACCTTCAGTTGAATTGAAGCCTTGAGACTCGCTAACTCTAAGTATTCTACGTCTGACGAACAGTTGTAACAGCTGGCTCGCCTATAACCATACTACTGAAAGACTCATGGCTCGTAAGCCTACACCCTCTAAAGAGAGCTCCATAAGATATCCGCTGCAAAGACGTTCCAGTGAGCTGAAAGGTTATACTGATACAAAAAAGATAAAGATACTCTTGAGTAGGTTTTTTTAGTTTGAAGCCCAACCATAGCCGATCCCCGCTAACTTCCAGGCGGCCGCCCCCTAAATCTAGGGAATACTTTATCTAAATTCTAGGCATAAAAGTCGTTATTGCTCTTTTGCTCAATCACTAACTCAATGATCTTCATTATACATTTATTTCATTCGTTTATAAGCTTACTAGGTACTTGAGTAAGTGATAGTGTGGCATGATTAGGTTTTTGCACACGACGATAATCTTTGCACGTTTAGGGTGGACAAAGTTCAGAACTGTCCTATTCTCTCACCTGCTCCTTCAAGTCTACCTAATCATTAATGTCCTGTTAGGCGTTCAATTGTTTAGTCCGCATGCCACAGGACCACAGGATTACCGATTACGCCGTCAATCATCCAGCCGCCTATGACGAGTACGTGACAACAGTTGAAGAATTTCCACGTCCGAAGCATTTGCCAACTCCGGCCTCTACACCTTGCCATACCGACTTATCTGGCTAGCAGGCTTCTACCCCTTTACCTTCTCGGCGTATCACACAAGAACCGGATCTTGACTCTGACAACCAGACTAACCAGCCCAGGAACCTCTTTATAGAGCCAGACGATCACGGCTTACCAGCCGTTCAGCAAGAGCCCAACCAAAGAAGCGGACCTTTACAGTTGGAAAATATTAGTGAGTCGAGGGTCAAGAGACGCTACTGCTCTTCTCCTAAGGAGTGGCTTGTCGAAGGCGTGGATTGTCGGGAGTCCCAATAAGGACTCTTATATCCACAGTCTCGATGACTTCCCTTTTCGGACACCGCCCATATCATGGCCAGTCCCCATGGGAGCTTATATTTAATCCCCCCAGCTTAATGCCCAGGAGGATCTAGCCAGGACAAGGAGAGTCCTGGGAGAGATGGCGCGCTAAGGATGTTCCTCCTAGGACGAAGATCCGTCCTGGGAGCTTTATCTCCTAATGCAATCAGTTGAGGTGCACACTCATCCGGGACGATTTCGAGTTTACCGTAACCGTATACCGGGGGGACGAAGCGCAATTCGACGAAGTTTTCAACACTGGCCACTTTCTTCAATATGACGACGAGCCTGAAAACAGCGACCTCTCTAGCAACATATGCGCCCGAGGAAATCGCTGAGAGCCTCACAGCTGGGCTTCTCATTAGAGCTATATCCCTCCCCAAGACTTGGCCAGTCCGTATCGCAATATCGCAAGCAGTACCGCTCCTCCCTTAGTGTGACTGGGACACCTCGCCGTTCTCTCCCATGCGGACGCCGATAGCTGTGAACTCGTCCAAATCTTCGACGGTCAGGCCGAGCAGGTTGTTGTGGAGGCCCCAACTGGACTGATAGTCGCCCTCGCCGTTGGGAAAGAACATGCGGCTGTAAAGCATCTCCGTAAAAGCCTTCATGTTGCCCTGCTGCAGGGCGGCCTGGCCATCCTTCCAGCGCTGTTCGGCGGACTCGTAGGTGATGGTCCAATAGGCATCGGTGGTTCCCGTGATGCGCTTGACACTCTCAAACATGTCGCGCTGACTAAGTCGGAAGCTCGATATGTAGATGGAGCTGTTGCGGAACTGCGACAGCGTGAGCGACCGGTCCGTCTCGTCGTTTTGGAGCTCCTTCAGACTCAGCAGATTGGCGATAGCTCGACCGCACTGAGGCCAAGTGATGGTGTTGATAGCCACGTTGCAGTCGTCGAACAAGACGAAGAAGCGCTTCTTGAAATCGAAGCCGTAGCGATCCGTTCCGGCGCCCAAGCTAAACTCGTACCAGAAGTTGCAGACCAGCAGCAGGTACGAGCTGATGCCGAGGCTCTCGATCTCAGCGCAGATGCTGTCACTTTGCGGCGAAGCAAGCTGTTGTTTTGCGGCCAAGCAAGCTATCGTTGCACAGCGTGTTATTGGCGGCATCATGACCGAACCAGTTGGGCAGAACATACGGCACGTCGGCCTTAGCGGCTGCGCGCACGAATTTGGTGATGGTGTCGCTCAGAGCCGGCATCGACATGGTGATGATTAAGACCTGCTGTTCCCGGAGCGTCTCCATCGATGTCGCGTCGTTGTCGCCGCTGTAGTCGACGCGGGCAATCTGGACACCTTTGGGCAGCTTGCTGGTGCTGCTGGGGCGTGCGATGGGCGTCACAATACGCTTGCCGGTCTTGAGCAAGTGCTCTGCTATGTGCTTTCCCACCTGGGCGCCGGCCTGTCACTCAGTTAGAGATGACTGTCTTAACTTACACGCGATGGCGTGGAAACTCGACGTACACCAACAATGACCACCTTCTTGATGCGGTTGGAGAAGCCCTGAGGCTGACTGTTGTCATATCCCCCGGCCATGGTCGTCTTTGTGGTGAGGGCTAGAAAATGAGAGATAGTATTTGTTGTACTGGATGGCTGTCTTGACGGGCGACCTGCGTGGTAAATGGGCAGACATTGATATGCAGACAGCGAGCATACCGTCCATCACACACCAGTGACCAAACACGTCCGACAGGCGGTGCTTCGTCTTCGTGTTGGCGTTCCATTAGCTAGCGCCTGGCGGTTGACATATCGGCCTTAAACCGCTCAGGCGGTCCCGACCCGGAGCTATCGGTCTTAGCTGATCTGAGCCATGGTCCGTAGATGTCCTGTTGATGTGATTCGCATAAATCACGATCGGTTCCGCATCAACCGCGCCAGGCACAACAGCTGACGCTCGTGTTACCATCTGCACTGTCAACAGGTAGTGCTTCTTTAAATGGAGAGGACATACCATTAATAGAATGGTCAAACATGGTCAGGGCTGCATATTCCTCATATGCAAATTTCGTGACAAAGTCTTCGCCAATCGGTTCATATTGGCCATACTGTTGCTGAAGCCATTCCGAGTCTCGCTCAAGATGCTGCAATAGTCGATTGTCGGTCGCAATAAATGTAGACGAAATGTTCACTATCAGTTTCCCAAACTGCACTCCGCTGCCATCTTGGTGAGAAGTGCTCATGAACATAACTTCATACGTCGATAACTTGATGGATCGATGCTCTTTCAGCGCCCTCGTACTCGCTGCGTCTGAGTGGATCAGAGCTTGAGATGGTCAGCTGTGCACGGAAGACGCTGGTGTTTGAGTGTCAGACATTGTCTCGTCTGTGGTTTCATATGTTTTCTCATTTGTCGGCAAATCGATCGTCAGGTCGATCACTGACGACGCTTGAGAGGGCATGGTTCTAGTTTAATATCGTAATTGTGAGCGATCGCTGTGTGATGAGAAAGACTCACATCGACAGAGACCTTCTCATTCTTGCAAGTGTTCAGAATACAGTGAACATCGACATCTTTAGTCAGACGGTTGAAGTGTAGGTATAAGCGAAGGATGAGCGAAAATGGGGGGCACGGATAACCTCTCAAGAATTAATGTGTTGAAGCTTGCGTGAATGTGAACGACAATCGAAACGACTGCAAGAACTCAGACAGATGATACATACAGTGCGTTATTGATGTTTTAAGAAAGCAGCAAACTATTAAGAAATTAGCATGTTGTCAGTTTAGTAGGTGTAGAATATTGTACTGAGCTCATTCTATCTAGAATTAAATTATATCCCCAATGAGAAGGAGGGATGGAGGATTGGGGTGTCGGACTTCGCACCTACAAGTTAGCCAACTTTCTTCTTTCAGGGACCATTCGAGAATCACGACTCTCTGCCAGCGTCGATGGTATATTTCTGATTTCCACGGCAGAGCGTTCATTTGAACTTTCCCGAAAAGAATGAACTGGGCTTCAACGGTAGAACAGTCCTCTTATACCTACTAACGGAAGTGAATAAAGACCGATGCCATATCTGAACGCTACGAGATCTGCACGCCAGTCCCACCGCCAATCGCATTGAATGAGTTCAGCAGTCCGCCGGTTGCAGCCGTCGAACTGGTAGAATTCAGCAGCCTCCCGGCCGCAACCATCGACGGCTCAACTCCAATACGAATGTTCCTCTCCAGCTCACTCCCGGTTGCCATTACAAATACGCCAACGCTCAGATCCCGTCCCATAGCCTCCCACCCCATATAATTGTTCTCCTCGCCACATGTCACGGTCACCCTTCTCAAGCTCTCAAACACCTGCTGGAAACTCATCACATCCACCTTCTTGAACGGCCCGGACGGCTCGCCCGGCAGCGGGGGCAGGGGCGGCTCGGTCGGGAAGTCCCACAGCATGGCGATGACGACGGTGCAGGTGGCGATGGTGTAGCGGCGGGGGAGAATCTTGCGTGGGTAGCGTGTGCTGTCTGGGGTGCCTCGGTTGTGGAATTCGTAGCGGGTGGTTCTGAAGCGGTAGTAGTCGGTGTAGAAGAAGCGGTTGACGGCTTCGACGCAGTCGCTGTCTTTGAAGGTTGGGATGAGCCATTCTTGGGCTTCGCTGCATTGAGCTCCAGATGGGGCCGGGGGTGCTGACGGAGAGGACGGTGGGAGGGCCTTGCCGAGTACGTAATTGGTTAGTAAGAAGAAATGGATGACAGCCATGTGGTACATGTTGTTCGGAAATAGACGATATATTGTAGATTCCGGTATTCGTTTTACTGATTCGAAGTACTTGACAGTGTAAGGTGCCAGACGAGATGTAAATCCAAGTTTATATGCCGATGATGTCGTCTAATCGGCTATTGTATTTCAGTCCATCCAATGGAGGAGAAGCTCTTCCAGGTGCATTGGTATCTTCCGACTACCACCAGTAGTATGCGCCAAAGCTCTGTAATGCGACAGGATACAAAAGAGTACAAGTCGCTAAGAGAGATTCTTACGACGGCCAAAGCCAGATCGCAGCGCGCAGTCGTCAATATCTCGCTCTTCCCGACGACAAAATTGCTGTCTGTCCTGAATGTATATGAGAACTATGACGAGTACTTATTTGTCGTCATGTTTGGAAAAGAGCGCTGAGCAGACTGATGTGGTGCAAAATTCCGCGCATCTGCATCGCTGAAGTCGACTCGTCTGAATGACGCGCTAGAACCCAGTGACTGGTAATCTGGTTCATTTTGAGGGCTTCGTCCGCCAGAAATTTGAGCTTATTATCGTTCTCAGCTCGACAACCGCATACCTCGTGCTCTTGGGAGTTTCTATCCCTTTGACCGCCACAAGGTTCTATGATCTACAATACTAGTAGGGGGAACCTCACCAATGACTAAGCATACGAACATTTGTTTGTTTGTTTTGCCTCAGAACCTCAGACGTAGGTAGATGAAACCTAGCCCCTTCAAGACTAGATGCGCTACATCTATTCAAGTAAGCGACGGCGACTAAGCCCTTTTGAGTTAGCTTCTTGCTTACTACGTAAGTTTCAACTACTACATCTGAGCGCAGTAGCTTAAATTACAGTCTGATCTTCGTTAAATCTGAAATAATATTGAATTCTGTCGCTGTCTTATTTACTAGGTTCATTGACTGCTCGAGCAAGTCTGTTACCAATGAAAAGCAACGCAGTTTTCAGCTATTGCTGACTCAGAACTTATTGATTATTGCGATCGTATAATAGGTTAATTACTAATTAATTTGACTAACTAAATAATAGCTATTTACACAATTTAATATATGCGCTGGGAAAGTCAATGAGAAAGTCAACGAAAAAGTTAATGAGAAAGTTAATGAATAAACTAATGAGGTAGAGAGTCATGAAGAGAGTCATGAAAGAAATCATGAAGACTGTTCGATAAAGAGTCATGTAGAATGTTCAATAAAGAGTCATGTAGAATGTTCAGTAGAAAGTCATGTAGAATGTTCAATAAAGAGTCATGTAAAGAGTCATGTAGAGAATCATGTAAAGAATCATGTAGAAAGTCATGTAGAGAGTCATGTAGAAATCATAAAGACTGTTCAATAAAGTCATATTTAATGCTCAATAAAGAACAAATTTGATTCTTGAATGATGAGTAGAATTATGAATAGAATTATGAGTAGAGTGATAAGTAGAGTGATGAATAGAATGATGAGTAGAGTGATGAGTAGAATGATGAGTAAAGTAATCAGTAAAGTAATCAGTAGAATGATCAGTCAAAAGATCGATAGAAAGATCAGTAAATAACTCAGTAGAAAGCTCGATCTGTTAGGGGCCAGCATAGAGCGAGTCATATGGGTGTAATGTAACGAGTATATAAATGCTAAGGAAGGAAAGTATCTAGAAGGGAAGAGCCGGCTATCTATATGACTCAGGAGAACATAAGCTAACCCTGAATAGGGTTGGCCTCGGAACAACCCTATAGCCTAGCGGCGAGCGGCCGGCGATAGTCATCAACATAGCCACCAACATAGCTACCAACATAGGTGCGTAGCTAGGATCGTAACAACAACAAACAGCACAGACACTCATTAAGAGTTTACTTGAGCATCATGCGCTGAATAGAAGCTATAAGTTCACTAATTGATAACATTGTTTCAAATTCATTGTTTCAACGATGTGAAGTCATTGTGTAGTCAATGAGCAATTTTCTTTCTCAGAGAGTTTTGTTCATTCAATACACATAGCATAGTTTCTCTTATGAGTTGAACTTAAAATTGATGTCATAAGAATGTATGAATTCAAATCAAATCAAATCAATAAAATAATGATTTTTTTGATTATATATTCAATACATTATGTCAGACAATGAAACAAATTCTTACTGTAACAAGTTGAGTCATTTGAACTTAACTTTAATGATGTGTTGAGCTTGTTTAATTTATGAAATTTCTTTCTTTTTTAATTAATCTTTTTATTAATCTTATTTTGATCATACAAGTCTTGATTTCAAGATCATTTCAATAACAAGATATATTTTTTTTGCATATTAATTTTCAATTGAATGATTAAATTAATTAATACATTTTATATAGTAGAAATTGATTGTACATTGATAATGATCACATGCAGTTCAAATTTTAACTTAATGAATAAATGAGTTCACTTATGTTCATCATTACAAACAATAGTGCTATGCAAATCAAAGAAAAGCGACTATATTGACTTGAAAACATATCGACTCATTGCTTTGCTTAATATCATGAGCAAAGCTTTAAAGTCAATTATGATCAAAAGATTGAGTGACATTACTGAGACTCATCACATGCTTTCAAATGCTCAAATGAGAGCAAGACGCAAGTGATTCGTGATCTTGACGTTAAATCTACTAGTAAATTAAGTTCACATCGTGTGAGACTGTGACATCAAGTACATGATCTTCATGCTAAGTTTAGACATCATTGAAGTGTTTGATCAAGTCTTGCACATTAGACTGCTGCATATGTTGAAAATGAGAAGAATGTCGAGCTACATAGTCAAATGAGCATGCAGCTTTCTAAAAAACAAAGAGATGTTGCTGATATTTAATGAGCAAGCGAGCACTATGCGCGAGATTAACACAAACATATCTCAAGAATTTCTCATTTCATCGATTCTCTTTCTATTTTTCAATGTAAGTCTAATTGAAAAATGCAAAGCATTGAGAATCAAAATTAAAGTGCACAACTTTGTAAATGACATCAACATTCTAGTCTATGACAGATTCATTGAAGAAATTTGTAAAACACTGAGCAAGACACATGATGTTTATGATGCACGAAAAAAGTTGATCGATTTGATGACAGCAATCTATCAAAGCATATGATATATCAAATCAATCGACAAGTTATAAAGCACAATCGTACAATCAAAACAAGCTCTCATTCGACTCAATAACTTCACAGATGACTGTGTTGCAAGTCAAAAATCGAAAATTAAAATTTTTTATGCTCACGCAGGTCAAAATCAACGACGAAACGAAAGTTCATTAATGCAGAAGAAAGAATCATCAATTCAGACAGTAATTTGATTGACAAATTGATTGATAATGAGATTTATCTGTATGAAATGCTGACTACGAATCTTCTGCAAGCTATGCTTGTCAGAAGAGCTGAACAATCTCATCAACATTGACAGAGCAGTAACAGCGCTTTACTCATGCATTGAGCTCACACACAGTCGAAAAGCGAAGCAATGACAACGTGATCATCAGCGCGTTGAAGCTTGCATATACACAGAATGACAGCAACATCTTTGCATACATGCTGCAGCTCATATACGACATATACATATATATTGCAAAGGCACAACTCAGCTTTTGCGCACATACAGACAGATGTGATGCAGTAAATCGATTGATTTTTCGCATTTTCAGATCGATTTACACGCAGCGCAATCACACACAGAGCAGTAACAGCGCTTTATTCACACGTTGAGCTCATATATGATATACATACATATACTGCGAAGGCACAATTCAGCTTTTGCACATCTACACGTCTGTGTAATGCAGTAAATCGATCGATTTTTCGCTTTATCAGATCAATGTACATGCATCGCAATCACATACACTGCGAAGACATGACACAGTCTTTGCTCATATACACAGAACAACAGCAACGTCTTTGCGCACATGCTGCAACTCATATACATCACACACATACACACTGCGAAGGCACGACTCAGCTTTTGTGCATCTACACGCTCATGTGATGCAGTAAATCGATCGATTTTTCGCATTATCAGGTCAATTTACATGCATCGCAAGCACATACACTGCAAAGACACGACACAGTCTTTGCTCATATACACAGAACGACAGCAACGTCTTTGCGCATGCGCTGCAACTAATATACGACATTCACACAGTCATTGCAAAGGCACGACTCAGCTTTTGCATACATACACATCTGTGCGACGCAGTAAATTGATCAATTTCAATTTTCTGATCGATTTACATACGTCGCAAATACATAGATCAAAGCTTATTTAGTTCGTTCAGCTGAGTAATCATACAGCGAACTCAAAAGTTCACGTCAAAGTAATCAGCTTTCATCTACATAGATCAAAGCTCATCTAGTCTGCTCAACTAGATGATCAAACAGCGAACGAAAGCTTACGTCGAAGTGATCAACTTTCACAATACATCGATCGCTCATTTAGCTCGCTCAACTAGATGATCAAACAGCAAATTTGAAAGCTTACGTCGAAGTGATCAGCTTTCATAATTTCGATTTGTCTATATGATTACTTGATTATATAAACATGTCGCACGCTCGTATGCGCACTTTAACAATCTGACTGCTCAATGAGAAGATATACAGCAGCGATTATGACTAGATTACATGTAATTTAGCATACACACAGCGCTTCAGTGCTACTATTTAGGTAGATAGCATCGTGTTTCATAGTTTTAGGCTGCATAAGCACGTAAAATCTGAAGAAATAAAAAAATAAAAAAGATTGACAAATTGAAGAGCAAACTCACACGAAAAGAACAAGTCATCAATCGACTTCAGAACAGCACAGAAGACTGCATACTGATGCAAAAATCGAAATCAAACTCTTTTGCACTTGAAGATTGCACAGAGAACAACGTTGTTTCAGAGAAGTACAACGTTTCTTATCAAATCACTATCTGTTTTATCTTTTCTTGATGTGTAAGACAATAAGTTGAGATCAGTTGTTACTATTCTGAGTGAAATGACGCGACTACTTCAATATCTGAAATATAAAGTAATTGCGTCAAGCATTTTCTATCAAAAGAGTAATCTAGATTCTTACAAGCTAAATTTATATTATTTTCATCTGACATAAGTTAATAATAGAAGACGATTTATTGCAGATTTCGAAATAGAAATCGAGAAATCTCTACACTAAAGTTACTGTTTATGTGAAACGCTCTGAGTAAGAGATTAAAGAAATATTTAAGCGATGTCAAGTGAATTTTTAGGAAAAATTTTTCGCGCCCACGCAGCCCAAAATCGGCGGCGAAACGAGAGTTCATCAACGCAGAAGAAAGAATCATCAATTCAGACAGTAATTTGATTGATAAATCGAAGAGCAAACTCACACGAAGAGAACAAGTCATCAATCGACTTCAGAACAGCACAGAAGACTGCGTACTGACGCAAAAATCGAAATCGAACTCTTTTGCGCTCGAAGGTCGCACAGAGAACAACATTGTTCCAGAGAAGTACAGCGTTTCTTATCAAATCACTATCTGTTTTACCTTTTCTTGATGCGCAAGGCAATAAGTCGAGGTCAGTCGTTACTATCCTGAGCGAGATAACGCGACTACTTCGATACACGAGATATAAAGCAATTGCGTCAAGCATTTTCTATCAAAAAGAGTAATTTAGGTCCTTGTAGGCTAGATTTATATCATTTTCGTCTGGCATAAGTCGGTAATAGAAGGCGATCTATTGCAGGTTTCGGGATAGAAATTGAGGAACCTCTACACTAGAGTTACTGCCTACGTGGAACGCTCTGAGTAAGAGGTTAAAGGGATATTTAAGTGGTGCCAAGTGAATTGTCTAGAAGCTCGGAACCCGAAACTCGGAAAAACCCTCTATGGAAAGAAATATAAAGAGTCGCTTTATGCACTCTTCCTCGCCCCGTTTCGCGAATAGTAACGCGAAACTCAGCAGAAGCAATAGCTCAGCGTCAGAACTCAAAATGCCGACGATAGAAATCAAAAAGTCAACGTTAAAGGTTGAAACAGATCTATGGGACGGACTTAGCATGAGTTTGCCAACAAGCAAACAACTGCAAAACGACATTGTCGAGTTATTTCACAGTCAACAAAAATCGCCCACACCAGCAAATAGAAAAACGCAGTACATGTTTAGTTCACCCGACGCATTGATGCTAAATTTACATGCAAATGCGCACAACGACAAGAATACAACCAATCTGCGAAATGCAAATTCGCAGCAAACACGAGCGATTGTGAAATCCAAAGAAATGAAAAAGCGAAAAGCGATGAAAAGTTCGCAAAAAGAAGCTAGCATCGAAGTTAGTACTAGCAAGTGCTACGATGCCACCTCTAAAGAGGTGCAGATAAAGAGACTGCGCGAAAGAATTGAATTCGCAGTCAATCAGCTAAGACAAGCAATATCAGAACAGAAAAAGGCTATAAATCATAGCTTAATCTACATTCGAAGAGCATGCGACGAAAGTATAGAAAACCCGATTCAGAAGCAAATTGATCGACTTCAAAGTCAAACAAACAACAAACTGAAGATCATTCTACAATTGATTCAACAAAATGCTGAAAACATCAAAAAGAGAATCAACGCAAAGCAAATGACAGAGAATTCGCAAACTTCGCAGAAGGCGCAGGTTTCGCAAACGTCGCAAGTCATGCAAAATTCGCAAAAACCAACGCAGAAGCTCACATATGCGCAAAAAGCAGCTCAAGTCACAAGCGCAAATGCAAATGCAAACACAAATGCAAATGCAAATGCGAATGCAAATGCAGGCGAATGGAACCTGATTATCAAAAAACCCTCGCCAAAGTCACAAGAGGTATCATATCGCGAAAGAAGATTAATAATCACTTCGAAAAGTGAGAACTGAACCTTACAAGCGATGAAAATGCGCAATGCAGTGAACAACGCACTGAAGAAGGCAAAGTCTGACATAATAGTCGCTACAGTGGCTAAAACACAAAGAGGTAACAATATTGCTTTAACGGTTTCAGAGAAATACATCGCGGAAGCTCTACTGAAGCAAAGAGATATATGAAAGCATATATTCGAAGCCAAAAGTATCAAGAAGAATGAAAAATGATACAAGATAGTGATACACAGTCTGAAAATCGATATCTTCAACATGAAGACCGAAATGGAATATCTGAGAATCGAGCTAGAGAAGTACAACCCTGAATTGAAGCTGATAACCAACTCGATATGATTATCAAAAGGTGAAAATAGAGCAAGAAAGAATCATGCTTCGGCGATACTGACGTTCAAAATCGAAGTCGAAGCACAAAAACATCTGAAAAAACGAGTTCTAGCAGCGAGATCAACATATCGAACGGCCGAATATCGGGATTATCGGCCAAGCGATCAGTGTCAGAGATGTCAAACATTCGAACATTTGCAGAACAAGTGCAATAAATCATCAAGATGCTTGTTTTGTGAACGAAATCACCTAACATGAGAGCATAAATGTCAATTACCTACGTGCGAAGACAAGCAACCATGCAATCACACGATTCCTAGATGCTGCAACTGTCAAAATGCGCACTTCGCAAACAGCGCAATGTGCGAAACATATCAGGCAGCTCAGCCTATTAGCTCACAAAAAGATCATCTAGTCACGAAATTGTAATGAGTAGTGCATTCGAAATGTCACAAAACAACGCAAATGACGAAAGCTTTGCAAACACGTCGAATATTCGAATTCTACAGCACAATTGTGCAAGGTCAACGCAAATTATGCATGCATGCATGAAATTTGCGAAAAACAAGACAGATATTGTTATACTACAAGAATCGTGAATGAGAGACGAAAATATAACAATTTCGCATTCGTCGTTTACCTGCATCAAACCAAATGTTCAGAATACTCGTGCCAGAGTACTGATATTTGTTGCGAAAAACGCAAAGAAATTTACATGCACATCAAGATCAGACATAGTCAATAGCGAAGATATGCAAGCGATATCAATAGCGAACAATAAAATTCAGAGAGAAATTTTATTGTTCAATATTTACAACGAAAAGTCACAAAACGCAGATAACAAGCAATTATACACGATTGAGCGAGAATTAGCAAAAGTTATGCTAAATTCTGAGCAAAAAGTTATTATCGTCGAAGACTTTAATGCACATCATAGCTGGTGAAACGCAAAAATTTCAAACTCTATTAGAACGAAAGCGTTAATAAAGTGGGTAAATTTACATAAGTGCGATCTGATTAACACTTCTGATATAGACACATATCACAGCTATTCGAATCAGTCAAGCTCGATACTTGATTTAGCATTCGCATCAAAGAATATGCGCAATCACATCAAGAATTGACATATAGATGAGAACGCAGACACAGAATCCGATCATGAAGTAATTCTATTTACAATAGTTACGAAAAAAGTGAAGTTGATCGAAAATTCGTTGAACGCGTCATACAATTTGCAAAAAGCCGACTGAAAAGACTTTGAGAAGCATTTGCAAAAGGCGAAAGACAAAATGATTGTCAAGATGCAAAGAATCACGAGTTTAGAAGCAAAAGTCATTTATTTGACTGAATGCATCAAGAATACAGTGGAATTATTCGTATCTAAACAGCGAATATGCGCAAAATCAAAACCCTGGTGGAACAATGAGCTCATCGAAAGGCGAAAGGCGCTGTCGTCAAAAAAGCGAATCTGAAAAAGATGCAGAAGTGACGACGCATGGGCAGAGGTAGTGCAAACGCGAAATTCGTACCATGATGCAATAAAGCTGACCAAAAACCAATTCTGAACCAATTTTTTGAACAACGCCGAAGGGAAAGAAGTGGTTCAGACATACAAGTTCACTAAATCACGTCTAATCGAAAAGCTACCCTCGATACAAAACTCGCAAAAAGAATTGAAGATCGAATTCAATGAAAAGTGCGAGGCATTTCTGAAAGCAATGTACCCATCACCTTCGGAAATTCAAACCAATGAAGAATTACTATCGAACGAAAGTATACAGTGGTCAAGAGTTATCGAAGGGAAAATCAAGTACGCTATTAACTTCTCAGCATTCAGGAAAGCATCCGGACCAGACGAAATGTCATTCGCAATCATACAGCGAGCGTACAAAACTATATCGAAAATCTTCAATTTAGTGTACTCAGATTTGATCGAAAACGACTATCATTCGAAGATATGACGCGAAGGCACGGGAATTATTCTAAAAAAACCAGACAAGCCGAATTATTCAATTTCGAAGACATACAGAATTATTACGCTGCTAAACTGTTTAGGCAAAGTAGCAGAAAAAATAATAGCAGTGCGACTGTCGTACACAGCTGAAATTAACGATAAGCTGCTGAATTTTGATCAAATGGAAGGCAGAAAACAAAGATCAGCTATAGACGCAGTACTAAACCTAGTACATGATGCGCAAATGGCGAAAAGTCGAGGAAACACGCTTATCTGCCTACTTCTAGATGTCAAAGAAGCCTTTGACCATGTTGCGTTGAAACAGCTGGTCAAAATATTGATTAAATTGAAAATACCGATCAATTGAGTAAAATGTTTCTTACAAAACCGAATTATTGGCTTAGCATTTGACGACGAACGTCAGAAACCAAAGGAAATAAGCACAGAAATATCACAAGGCTCATCTATCTCGCTCATTTTATTTCTAATTTATATTCGATACTTGTTTTCAAAGATTCGCGCAAAGTTCGGAAATTTACAGTCATCCAGCTATATTGACGATGTGACGCTATACATTGAGGGAAGGAATATTGACAAGAATGTGAAAATGCTGGAAAACGCAGCAAAAATCGCTTTCACATGAGCTGAGAACAACGCAGTGCAATTCGATGACTCGAAATCTGAATTGATACACTTTGAAAGTCACAAGGCGACACTCAACCAAATGGTTATTCTACCCAATAACACGGTCATAAAACCAAAGACATGCGTACGATGACTAGAAGTCTGGCTGGATCGAAAGCTCAACTTCAAAGTTCATGTGCAAACGAAAATCGCGACAGTCACAAGAACGCTACACTCGTTGTTTAGATTAATGAATAGCGAGTGGGGACTAAATGCCAAATCAGGAAAGCAGTTATATCTGGCATGCGTCACGTCTATTAGCGATTATGACGCCGAAATATGGTGGAATAATCAAAAAAGCTACTTAGTCAAACTTCGCAAACTGCAAAACGCTGCATTACGGAAAATTCTGGGTGCGTTTCGAACATCATCGATAGATGCTATGCAAATAGAAGCCGAAATCCCGCCGATGAAGATGCAATTAGATCAAAAGTGCAAGAACTATGCAATTCGAATAGTTGAATTACCGGAAAAACACTCTATCAGGAAAAGAACGTCTATTTCGTACTCATCTCAATACTCTATCGAATTGAATCTAGAGCTGAACGCATCGAAATACCTGAACTGAAACGAGATGAAGACGAATTTACCTCGAAAAGTCAAGAAGTGCAAAGACAGACTCACGCAGATATATCGAATATTGAACAAAGTGCAAAAAACACTGAATTCAATAAAAGAAATCGAAATTTCTCACTTCAAGAAACCGTGAGGTCAAGAAATCGAGCATTTAGCAAAAATTCAAACCGAATTTGCAAGAAGCGAAACCAGCGAAACGATCAATACGCACTACAGGGAATTAGAAAGAATTACCAAAAAGGCGAAGAACATAGTGATGTATATTGACGCATCGCAAATTTGAAAAAAGATAGCAGAGGTCGAAACAGGAACTGGAACGGCAGTGATATTCACGTATGAATTCGTCAGATTCAGCAAAGCGACAAGCGTTTCTGACAAAATAATCACAACGAAAGCGAAACTGCAAGCTATTAGCGATGCAATCGCA
>JAABUI010000245.1_pt1 | contig 61438 bp, 56 predicted proteins | sample 5559111 | NCBI WGS metagenome assembly JAABUI01 (sample SAMN10711870, study PRJNA513365) | rock metagenome | isolation source: Antarctica rocks | place: Antarctica: Victoria Land, Buttleship Promontory | reverse complement strand
GACCAAGCCCGCGCACAGGTCCAGCAAGCCAAGGACACGCAGCCCGTCGGCCCCGACGCCCTGCAAGGACTGCTCCGCGGCAAAGACACCTGGACCATCGACTAACCCGCCCCGCGCGGTCGTGAGTCGTCGCCACCTTGTCGCTCTTGGTAACCGGGGGACGCCCTGCGCAAGAAATCAGCGGAAAAGGGGGTCCGAACCTGGTCCGCTAAGACATAACCGGACCCGATTTGGTGATGAAAGCAAAGGAGATTGCCGTGGCGATCATGCATGGCCGGCAGGTGCAATCGGTGGTCGGTCGCCAGAAGTCGGCGGTCGACCTCGTTCTGCACGAGACTCGCCGCTCAATTCTGTCCGGAGACCTCCCTCCGGGACAGCCGTTCACGGTGCCGGCTTTGACCGAGCGCCTCGGCGTCAGCCATGTCCCGGTGCGCGAGGCGCTGCGCAAGGGCCAGGGCCAGGGCCCGGGCCCGGGCCAGAGCCAGAGCCTGGTGATGGTCGATCAAGGGCCGCGTAGCGCTCACTACCTCAGGACTGCAATGTCATACACTAAAGAGCGCCGGTTGAATGCTGTCGACGATACTGAGCGGTGGCTCGACTCACTTGACCGCTCGGCCCGCGCTTCCCCTGAAGCGGACGCGAGATACCTGCGACGCATCGGGGCACGCGACGCTGGCTAGGCCAATTGCACCGGGAGGTGGTCGAACCCGAATTCGTTGTATGTACCTCCGGACAACGGTACTGGCGGGTTTTCCACATCCAACGCAACTGTGGTGATACGCCGGGACAATACGGTGAGCGCTTGTGACGCCTCGAGTAGCGACAGCCAGTTGCCTAAGCAAGTGTGAATCCCGTGCCCGAAAGCGAAGTGCGTTGCGCATTGCCTGCCGGGATCGAACATCTCGGGGTTGTCGAAAAACTCGGGATCACGGTTGGCGGAGCCGAGCAAGAGGCGCACGACCGCGCCTCGCGGAATGGTCTCGCCAGCGACGACGACTTCGCGGGTCGTGACGCGCATGATCCGGTGGAACGAGGGCCGCGTACGGAGCACTTCGTCCAGGAATGGCCTGATAAGGGACTCGTCTGCACGCATCCGATGCAGATCGGCGGGGCGGTCTGCCAGCATATAGATCGCGTTCCCGATCAAGTTTGTCGTTGTCGTATGGCCGGCGACGAACAGGAGCACCGCGAAGTTGGCGTACTCTTCCTCGTTTAGTTCCCCTTGGGCGAGTTGCTCAGCCAGTACCGAGACAACTCCGCCGTTGGTGTACGTCTTGGCCCGCGCTAACTCGCTCATGAAGGTGAGCAGCGCGTTGTTCGCCGAGCGCGCTTCGACGGTTGGTTCCTTACCTAGCCGAATCGCCAGCACGTAGTCTTGCGATTGCCGCGTAAGCTGGCGCAGTCGCTCAACATCTTCAACCGGAATCCCTAACAGGAGCGCGATTGTCGCCACCGTAAGCGGTCCAGCGAAATCATCAATAATGTCGCAGCGTCCTCTTACCATCGCGGCATCGAGCAGTTCCTCAGCGATCTGTGAAATGCGGGGGCCGTACGGTGCCACCGCCTTGCGGGTAAACATGGCCGCGACCATTCTGCGCAGACGCCGGTGATCTGGAGGATCCGTGTGCAGCATACTCGGTATCGGCGTAGTATTACTGGAGAATGTCGCGGGGTCCATCAATATTTGGGCGACGTCCTTGTGGCGACTCACGATCCAGCAGGGTTGTTCTCCAAATGTGCTCGCGAGAACCGGCTTCTGATCCCGTAGCACGGAATAATACGGATATGGGTCGATCTGGATAGTCGGGTCATCCGGTCGGAATGCCTCCGGGCAGACGATTTCGTCGGTGTTCACTGTTCGTCCTTTCTGCCGTGACTGCGCGGTGGTGCGGAGCTGGTGGGCATGACGGTTCCTGTCTGCGAGGCGAGCGGGACCGCTGGGCTACCGGGCCGAGAAAGTTGAACCCGGCGGTATGCGCCCGGGCGTGGGCGCGGACCGCATCAGCGGGTCCTGTTCCGAGGCGGACCGCCGTGCAAGCCACGTTAACCAGGGAACTTCGAGCAATCATTTGGTTGGGGCTCGCGGACGGTAACCCGGTGCCTCGCTTGGCCCGACAGCAGCGCGAACGCCCAGTCGACCGCTTAGTACCCGACGCGGCCGTGCCGACCGCGACCCAAGAACCGACCCTGAAGGCGGCGGGGCTTACTGCCATAGCGCCGCAGACTTCTGGGCGAAGGCAGGGTATCCGGTCCAGCCCTTGCTCGGGTCGAACGTGATGTCTTTCTGCTCCAGGAGCTGCTCCGGAGCACTCCCGGCCTGTTCTCCCGGCGTCAACGCCTCACCTAGGACCAGACGCGCCGCTACGTCGACCGCCATCCACAGCGCGACGGGAAAATCAACGCCAAGACCCGCGGTGATTTTGCCGTCTTTGATGTCTTGCAGACTTCCCGGGGTTGGCGCGTAACCGATGGTCGTGGGGGAGAGGCCCGCCGCCTTCAGCGCAGCAGGGAGGCCTGACGCCACCTCCGAGCTAGCGAATACAGCTGTGCTGGTGTTCGGGTGTTACTGAAGATCAGTGACGACGGTCTTCGGCGCCGTGCTTCCGAGCGTTGCAACGGCGATGGGCGCTGATCGCACCTTGCAGGAAGGACAGTTTTTGGCGAACTCCTGCTCGAAGGCATCTTGCATGGGCTTTGAGTAGGTGAGCTCCGGGACGCCGTAGAACACGACATCAGCGGTTGGCCCCTTATGGGCGACCACCCAGTCCGCCATCAGCCTGCCTCCCAGTTGCAGGGTCGGCACACCGATGTAGTTGAACGTGATTCCAAATGGCTTCGTGTCCTGGGTGACGGAAATCGATACAACCTTGATGCCGGCATCGGACAGCTGCTTCAGGCCACCCCCGAACTGTGACGGGTCGATCCCGGAGATCAGCACGACATCTGGCTTCAGGGCGAGCAAGCTCGACGCAGCAGCCTGCGATGAGGATGCGGTTGCGCCGGAGTTAACGACGGACAACGTCCCCCCGATCGCTCGTACCGCCCCTGCAATCAACTGTGCGGACAGCCCACAGACGGTAGTAGAGCACTGCAGAAAGGCAAACTTCGTGCCCGCCGGCAACTTCTTGCCCAGGAGTTCGGTCACCGGGAAAGCGCTCGGATTGCCCGTGTATGGCGCAATCGCCGCCTGCGCAGCAGCAGTATCGGCCTGACCGGGTGCCGCCGAGGACGAACCTGACGACGACCCGACGAGGACCCACACGCCGCGACCGCCAAAGCCAGCACAAGCGTCGCAACGGCCGCGGCCACGCCGCGCGAACCAGAGCGACGCCGCACGGGTTGTCTTCGGGCGGCGTCCTCCGTCGCCTGCTGAGCCTGATCCGTGCTGCGGTGCCATCCCGCTACGAGCTTGCCAAAAACCATTCGATGCTCCTTCTCGAGTTCGCCGACCGTAGATCGCGACTGGGGTACGACGTGTAAGGCCCGCCACGGTGCGACTGGCCTCTCGATGACTTCCGGTCCCACTCGGAGCGGCCGTCGGCGAGCGCCACTATATCGAGCGTTCCAGATAGGGTATGGTTACGAAGGTTACAGTGAGACGCGAGGATGTCAAGAGGACGATCTGAACTTCCGGTCCGGTCCGGGGCGGCGAGGTCACAGCGAGAGGCTTAACCCATGGATCCGAGTGCGACTCCGCGAAGCAAGCGGCTCGAGCAAGGCGATCGCTCGAAGGAGGAGATCCTCGACGTGGCCACCCGGATGATGTCGGCCCGTGGTTATGAGGGCACCAGTATCTCCGCCCTCGCCAAGGAATCGGGGTTATCGGCCAGCTCGATCTACTGGCACTTCTCCTCGAAGGCGGGGGTTCTCAGCGCGGTGATGGAGCGCGGCAGCGCCGGCTTCATGGCGTCCAGCTCGTTGGCCGACATCCCCGCGAACGGATCACGCCTGGAGAAGGTGACGGCGATCTTGGAACGCGGCGCAGAGGCGGTCGCGGCGCACCCGGAGTTCATCCGCCTGCAGTTCATCCTTCTTCTCAATGCGCCGGCTGGTGTCGTCGACGAATCGGTTGCGCGGTCACGGACGCAGGAGAGGGAAGGGCTCCGTGAAGCCCTCGACTACGCGTACTCCGACCTCGGCAGCCACCGCGCCTCCTTGGTGGCCGACGGATTGGTGGATTTCGCTCGGGCCACGTTCGAGGGCTCCTTTCTCGCGGCGCAAGCGGGCACGACGTCTGCGCACAACGTCATTCGTCAGCTGGCACAGGCGCTGGTAGCCATGGCGGACGAGATCATCGCATCCGACACCGCACCCAACGCGAAATCCGCCGCGGCACATCCTCGCTCGCATCAGGGAAATGGTGCGCGAAAGGCTGCCGTGCCTTAGTAGACGTCCAGCGGACCGCAGCGGTAGGCATCACCGACGCAGACGAACAGGCGGTGTCGGCCTGCCTGATCCATAAGGGGTGGGTGTCAGGCGGTCGATGGAATGCATCGCGTCCAGGGTTTGGGGCACTTCGGTTTCCAGGTGCTTGCGTAGCTCGTGCCAAATCTCTCCGGTCTCGGTTGCTGGCGGCAGTGATCAGCGCATCGTGCAGCCATCTGCTTGACGACTTATAAGTTAGCACGTACAGTCAAGATGACCGTAGAAAGATTTGCCTCACACCGAGAGATGGAGTCGATTTCATGGCTGCACTACCCCGCCTCGTGCACGTTGTGCTCCAAACAGCGCAGGTCGATGCAATGCGGGACTGGTACTGCACAGTACTTAACGCGCATGTCGTCCACGCCGGGTCTGGATTGACGTTCCTGACCTTCGACGAGGAGCACCATCGGATCGCGCTGCTGGAGATGCCCGCGGAGGTCGCGGAGCGCAAGTCGCCGACGGCGGCGGGAATGCACCACACGGCCTGGACTTTCGACGGTATCGACGACCTGCTTGACCGCTACCGCAACCTGGCCGAGCACGGGATCGAGCCGGCAGTGCCCATCCAGCACGGGGTCACCACATCGCTGTACTACCGCGACCCGGACGGCAACTTCGTCGAGATGCAGATCGACAACTTCGGCACCTCGGACGAAGCGACCGACTACATGCGCGGAAAGGAATACGGCGAGGATGCCGTCGGACCGGCCTTCGAAGTCAACCGCATGATCGCCGCACGCGCCGACGGTGCCTCCACGGCAGAGCTGACCACCCGGGCATGGGCTCTCTCAGGTCCCATGCTTCCCGACCCGATGCTGGTCCTCAAAGGCGCCTGAGCTGCGCAGCTGGCGCGTCGCAGGCACGACCCCTGGGCTGAGTCACCCCTACACCCGTTCGTTCATATGAAGGAGATGTCACGGTGCGTATCGCCAACGTCGCGGGACGACTGAACGTGCTCGGCACCGACGGCCGGGCCACGGACGTGGAAACTGCCAGCAACGGACGGTTCGGTCCGGATCCACAGGCGGTCTTCGAGCAGTGGGAGCGGTTTCGAAAATGGGCCGCGACCGCCCCCGTCAACGAGGGGGCGCCGGTCGACCCCGCGACCCTGCAGGCGGTCGTGCCGGGGCCGCCGCAGGTGATGGCTGTGGGGTTGAACTACCGCGACCATGCTCTTGAGTCCGGTCTGGACCTGCCCACGGAGCCCATGGTGTTCACCAAGTTTGCCTCCAGCCTGACCGGTCCGAGCGGTCGTATCACGTTGTCACCCGGCAACGTGGACTGGGAGGTCGAGCTCGTCGCCGTCATCGGCACCGGTGGCCGCAACATCGCCGAGAGCGATGCCTGGAACCACGTCGCCGGTCTGACATTGGGTCAGGACATCTCCGACCGCATAGCCCAGTTCGTGTCCTCGCCTCCTCAGTTCAATCTGGGCAAGTCCTACGCCGGCTTCGCGCCGATCGGCCCGCACCTGGTCACCGTCGACGAGTTCGGTGATCCCAACGATCTTGAGATCGGGTGCCGGGTCAATGGCGAGACCATGCAGAAGACCCGCACCAACGACATGGTCTTCTCCATCCCGACACTGGTCGCGAAGCTGTCCGCCATCGTGGGCCTGCTACCCGGCGACATCATCTTCACCGGAACCCCCTCCGGGGTCGGCGTCGGCCAAAAGCCCCCCCGTTTCCTGCAGCCCGGCGACGAACTCACCACCTGGTGCAGCGGAATCGGCGAGATGCACCACACCTTCGTCTCCGCGTAAGTATGGAAGGGGTTGTCCAGCCGGGATGAAAGTCGAATGCGGACTGCGACGCAGCGACCTAGCACGGCAACACCCACGAGCTCCTCGTGGAAGCCTGGCAGGTACCGAACGCTCCGGGCAGTCACGGAATCACGCCCTTCGCGATAGGCCGCTACCTCGACCGATTGAGGCGCCGCTCCGACGGGCAGGTACTCGTGGACCCGTGAAATCTGTCAATCCACCAACAAAAGGATAGGTGTCATGGAAACGCGGCAATTGGGCGCTGACGGCCCGCAGGTCACGGCTTTTGGGTTGGGGTGCATGGGGATGTCGGGCACGTACAGTCCGGCGGACGACGCGGAGGGTATCGCGACGGTCCACGCCGCGATCGATGCCGGCGTGACGTTGCTGGACACAGGTGATTTCTACGGAATGGGCCACAACGAGTGGTTGATTCGCCGAGCCTTGCGCGCCGGCGACCGGGAGAAGGTTGCGTTGAGCGTGAAGTTCGGCGTGCTGCGTGACCCCGACGGCGGCATGCTCGGCGTCGACGGGCGCCCCGCCGCCGTCAAAACCTTTTTGACCTACTCGCTGCAGCGCCTCGGCGCCGACCACGTGGACATCTACCGGCCCGCGCGCCTCGACCCGACTGTCCCGATCGAGGACACGATCGGCGCCATCGCGGAGCTGGTGCAGGCCGGGCACGTTCGTGGGATTGGCCTATCCGAGGTCGGCTCGGCGACGATCCGCCGGGCGCACGCCGTGCACCCGATCACCGACCTGCAGATCGAGTACTCACTGTTCAGCCGGGGCATCGAGGACGGCATCCTGGCCACCTGCCGAGAGCTGGGCATCGGCATCACCGCGTACGGGGTGCTCGCCCGCGGGCTGCTGTCGGGAAACTGGACGGCGCAGCTCGGTGGCACCGGCCCCCGAGCGCGTTTGCCGCGGTTTCAGCAGGGCAACGTCGAGGCCAACCTCGCGCTGGTCGAGGCGCTCCGCACGATCGCCAGCGCCCGCGGGGTCACGGTGGGGCAGCTGGCGATCGCCTGGGTGCTCGCCCAAGGCCAGCAGCGGGGCGACATCGTCGCGCTCGTCGGCGCCCGCACCCCGCAGCGCCTCGCCGAGACGCTTCCCGGGGCCGAGCTGACCCTGACAGCCGACGATCTGGCCGCGATCGAGCGGGCGGTGCCCGTGACCGGGGTCGCAGGCGAGCGTTACCCGGCGCCCCAGCTTGCGCATCTCGACAGCGAGCGCTGATCCCGCAGGAGGCGCTCACCGACACAATCCGATCGCGACAGTGGTTCGTGGGCTTAGGCGAACAGACCTCGCTAGGGGCAGTCTGAGGGTCGTCGGTTAAGCCCGGTCCTCGCAGCCGTCGTTGGGTGCGTCCGTGGGCGCAGCGCGTCGACCACGAGGTCGAGCAATCGCCCGGTCTGCTCCGAAGTGTTGTTGATTGCCGTTGATAGGAACACTCCGAGGAGAATCGCGGTGACGTCCTCAGGGTGGACATCCGCGCGGAGCGAACCTGCTCGTACTCCGGCCGTCATGATCGTCCCGATCGCCGCGGTGATGCGTTCTCGCGTCGTCGGTGTCGTGATCCGTCCCGACGCCCAGCCGGCGCGGAGAGTGTCGATCATTCCGCGTTTCGTCGCGGTGAACTCCGCGTAGCGGTTGATCCAGGCGTGCAGCGCAACGTCGGGCGGGTACTGGTCGAGCAGGGTTTGAGCGCTCGTAGCGACATCGTCGAGTTCGGCGGCATAGACGGCCTCGACGAGTGCTTCGCGAGTGGGGAAGTGGCGGTAGAGCGTGCCGATTCCGACTCCGGCGTCGCGGGCGATGCCCTCGAGCGGGACGGTGTCGTCAGCGGCGGCGAAGGCGGCCCGAGCGACGGTGACGAGGTGGTCGCGGTTGCGCCGCGCGTCCGCTCGGAGCGGGCGTTCGGCGCGAGCGGGGAGGTTGGTGTGCACGCTGGTGATCGTCGGTTTAGGCGAACTCAAAGCGGAGGCACCTCCGATAGTGCTACAGTTCGATTGAGCGGAGGGTCCTCCGTTTCACCCTCATCATCTCATATGGACGGAAGTTCGATGACCCCCTCCGACACCTCCTTGCTGAAGACCACAGTCACAGGCGTTGCACGCCCCGGCGGTCCCGGCCTGCTCGCGCGTCGCACCGTTTCGCGTATCGGTTACGGCGCGATGCAGCTCGAGCGTCTGCACGGCGACCGCGGAGCAGCGATCGCACTCTTGCGCCGCGCAGTCGAGCTCGGCATCGACCACGTCGACACCGCCCAGTTCTACGGCGATGGTCTTGTCAACGGGCTCATTCGTGAGGCTCTACGCCCGGAGGATGGCGTCCTCGTCGTGAGCAAGGTCGGCGCCGACCCCAACTCGGATGGCCCCCTCCCTCTTCGTCCCGCGCAGCGACCCGAAGAGCTTCGGGCAAGCGTCGAGGACAACCTCAGAAGTCTCGGTGTCGACCAGATCCCGGTCGTCAACCTTCGGCGCCTTGATGCCGGGCCCGGACTTCGGGCCAAGGGCGACCAGGCGGTCGACATCGACGACCAGCTCGCGATGATGACGGCGATGCGTGACGAGGGCAAGATCGGCGCCATCGGACTGAGCAGCGTGACGCTGGAGGGGCTGAGTCGAGCAATCCCCGCGGGCATCGCCTGCGTGCAGAACGCGTACAGCCTCGTGGCGCGCGAGGACGAGGACATGCTGGCACTGTGCGTGGCCGAGGGAATCGCCTGGGTGCCATACTTCCCGCTCGGCAGTGCATTCCCCCGGATGCCGAAGGTCACAGACGAGCCGGCGGTCGGCGCTGCGGCACAGGCCCTCGGCAGCACTCCTTCGCAGGTTGGCCTCGCTTGGCTGCTTCACCATGCCCCGAACGTGCTGCTCATCCCCGGCACTGCGGACATCGGCCACCTTGAGGCGAACGCCGCCGCAGGAGCGATCACGATCGACGACGCGACCCTCGTCAGACTCGATGCCGTCCCAACGCGCTCGGCCGAAGTACCGCTCGGCTGATCCGCGCGAGGGAGTTCGCCAGGCGGTCAGGGGCTCGCGGAAGTAATCGCTAGTATTCGACAGGCCGCACGGCCACTACTTGGCCTTTCCCGAGGTGACCACGATCGGAAAACATGCGAGCCGAATCAATCATGGAACGGAGGACGCCGTGATCATCGGCATCTGCAGGGAATCCAAACCTGGTGAGACTCGGGTGGCGGCGACGCCCACGACTGTGGCGCAGCTCCGTGCCCTCGGTTACGAGGTGGTGGTGGATTCTGGTGCGGGTGTCTTGTCCACCTTCTCCGATGCTGCGTACGTCGAGGCGGGGGCCACAGTCGGTGACGCGTTAGCGGCCGCCATCGTGTTTGGCGTCAACGCGCCCTCGACCGAGCAGCTCGACGGGTTGAGTGAAGGGGCCACGCTGATCAGCATCGTGAGCCCGGGCCTGAACCCTAAGCTGGTCGAGGATCTGGTGGGCCGCCCGATCACCGTGCTGGCGATGGACGCGGTGCCGCGCATCTCCCGCGCCCAATCCCTGGACGTACTCAGCTCGATGGCCAACATCGCCGGTTACCGTGCCGTCGTCGAGGCTGCGCACGTGTTCGGGCGGTTTTTCACTGGTCAGGTCACGGCCGCGGGCAAGGTGCCGCCGGCCAAGGTGCTGGTCGCGGGAGTCGGTGTCGCTGGTCTGTCTGCGATCGGTGCTGCGGGCAGCATGGGTGCCATTGTGCGGGCGACCGACCCGCGTCCCGAGGTCGCCGATCAGGTGAAGTCGCTCGGTGGCGAATATCTCGCCGTGGAGGCTCAGGATGTCGAGGTCAGTGCCACCGGTTACGCCAAGGAGATGTCGGAGGACTACAGCGAGCGGGCGGCGCAGCTGTATGCCGACCAGGCCGCGGACGTCGACATCATCATCACCACGGCCCTGATCCCGGGGCGCCCGGCGCCTCGGCTGATCACGGGCGAGATGGTGGCCAGCATGAAGCCAGGCAGCGTCATCGTGGACATGGCCGCGTCCAACGGTGGCAATGTCGAGGGCAACGTGGCCGGTACGGCGGTCACCACCGCGAACGGTGTGACGATCATTGGCTACACCGACCTGGCCGGGCGTCTACCGGCGCAGGCGTCGCAGCTCTACGGCACCAACTTGGTCAACCTGATGAAGCTGATGACGCCCAACAAGGACGGTCAGCTCGTCCTTGACTGGGAGGACGTCGTGCAGCGCTCGATGACGGTCGTACGCCGTGGCGAGCTGGCTTGGCCGCCCCCGCCCGTGCCGGTCTCCGCCGCACCGGTCCAGCCGGCCGCGAAGCCCAAGCCTGCCGAGTCGCCCATCAAGAAGCCGGCCTCGCCGGGCAGACGGTTCGCTGTCGTCGGCATTGGTGCGGCGCTCCTGTTCCTGCTCGCGGCCATCTCGCCGCAGGCGCTGCTCGGCCACCTGAGCGTGTTCGCACTCGCGATCGTGATCGGCTACTACGTGATCGGACATGTGCACCACGCGCTGCACACCCCGCTGATGTCGGTGACCAATGCGATCTCCGGGATCATCGTGGTCGGCGCGGTGCTGCAGATCGGACTGGGAAACAACGCGATCACCGTGCTGTCGGCGGTGGCGATCCTGCTGGCCAGCATCAACGTGTTCGGTGGCTTCGCAGTAACCCGTCGAATGCTCGCCATGTTCTCGAGGAGCTGACCCGGATGACCGTCGAAATCACCGCGCAGGCGGCGTACATCGTGGCCGCCCTGCTGTTCATCCTGGCGCTGGCCGGCCTGTCCCGGCACGAGACCGCGAAGGCAGGCAACACTTTCGGCATGGCCGGGATGGTGATCGCCCTGGTCGCGACCGCCGTCCTGGCCGTCGATCGGGGCATCGACTCCAGCAGCCTCGCCCTGCTACTGGGCGCCGCCGTGATCGGGGCGGCCATCGGGATCTACCGCGCACGCGTGGTCGAGATGACCGGCATGCCCGAGCTGATCGCCCTGCTGCACAGCTTCGTGGGTCTCGCCGCGGTACTCGTCGGCTGGAACGGCTACCTCCACGTCGAGGCCGACCCCGGGGGCCTCGAGACGAGGCATCTAGGGGACCTGGGGACGCTAGGCATCCACCATGCCGAGGTCTTCATCGGCGTCTTCATCGGGGCGGTGACGTTCACGGGCTCGATCGTGGCCTTCCTCAAGCTGTCCGCACGGATCAGGTCCAAGCCGTTGATGCTGCCCGGCAAGAACATCCTGAACTTGGGCGCCCTGGTCGCGTTCGCGGCGTTCACGACGTGGTTCGTGATCGACCCGCAGCTGTGGTTGCTGATCGCGGTCCTGGTTATCGCTCTCCTGCTCGGCTTGCACCTGGTCGCCTCGATCGGCGGCGGTGACATGCCCGTCGTCGTGTCGATGCTCAACAGCTACTCCGGGTGGGCGGCCGCCGCATCAGGCTTCCTGCTGGAGAACGACCTGCTGATCATCACCGGCGCCCTCGTCGGTTCCTCGGGTGCCTACTTGTCCTACATCATGTGCCGGGCGATGAACCGCTCCTTCATCTCGGTCATCGCCGGCGGCTTCGGCATCGAGGCCGGCCCGGCCGAGGACAAGGACTACGGCGAGCACCGCGAGATCACCGCCGCCGGCGTCGCCGAGCTGCTCGGTGAGGCCGACACCGTGATCATCACCCCGGGTTACGGCATGGCGGTGGCCCAGGCGCAGTACGGAACCGCCGAGCTGACCCGCAAGCTACGAGACCGGGGGGTCGACGTGCGCTTCGGCATCCACCCCGTCGCCGGTCGCCTCCCGGGCCACATGAACGTCCTGCTCGCCGAGGCCAAGGTCCCCTACGACATCGTGCTGGAGATGGACGAGATCAACGACGATTTCGACGACACCGCCGTCGTCCTCGTCATCGGCGCCAACGACACGGTCAACCCCGCTGCCGCCGAGGACCCCGCCAGCCCGATCGCCGGTATGCCCGTCCTCACCGTCTGGAACGCCGAAAACGTCATCGTGTTCAAGCGCTCCATGGCGTCTGGGTACGCCGGCGTACAGAATCCACTGTTTTACCGCGACAACACCGCCATGCTCTTCGGCGACGCCAAGGACCGCGTCGAGGACATCCTCCGAGCAATCTGAGCGGCAAGTCCGTTGGGTCGGGGAGGCGGATGACGATCTGCTCCGACGGGACCGAGCCTGGCAGTCCGGCCATCCGAATAGCGATCGAAAGCGACCAGCTCAGAGATCGCTCGCTTCACCGCACGCTCCTGGGCGCGCCCTGAACGAGCAGCAGTGGCAGCGTGGACCGCTCGACAGCCAGCTCGTGCACGCGTCCGACGGCGATGAGGTGGTCACCGGCCTAGCGAACCTTCATGGTTATAATTATCACATATAGGTGCTAGCGTGTCGGAATTCACAACTGCGCGGACTTGCCGGGAGGGAGGTGGCATATCACGACATCGCTTACCGCCGTGAATAGCATCCGGCTGAACAGGGCCAGCATCGTGCAAGCCAGTGAAGGGGACCGCACCATGCCACCGTCTCGCGAATTCTTCCAGCGGCCCGGCGCCCGCGCGCGGCGGCCACGCTCCACTCGCTGGATGGTCGCCGCCCTGTGCGCCGTTCTGTCCGCGCTCTTCTTCGCTCCCGCCGCAGCGGCCGCCCCCTCCGCGCCCACCGCGGCGACCAACCCCACCGCGCTCGTTCCACCGCCGGATCAGGATCCCTTCTATGCTGTCCCGGCCGACCTCGGCCAGGTACCGGACGGGACGGTGCTCGCCTCTCGACGTGTTGCGGCGACCGCGCTGGTCGTACCCATTCCGGCCAACGCCTGGCAGGTGAAGTACAAGACGATCGACCAGCGCGGACGGCCGAGTGCATTTGTGACAACGGTGCTGGTGCCGCTAACACCGTGGCAGGGCGGCGGGGCGCGTCCGTTGCTGTCCTACCAAGTCGCCATGGATGCGCTATCCACCAAGTGCGCCCCCTCGTTCGTGATGCGAGCCGGGCTCGGCGCCGCAGCGACCGCCGGACTCACAGTGCTGCTGAGCAACGCTACTACCGAAACGATCAACATCGTGCAGGTCGTGCAACGCGGTTTCACCGTTGCGGTGCCCGACTGGGAAGGGCCGAAAGCAGAATGGCTCGGGGCGGAAGGTGCGGCGCGTGGCGTGCTCGACGGCATCCGCGCGGTCCGGAACTTCCAACCGGCAGGCGTTCGTAACTCTGCGCCAATCGGACTCGCCGGCTATTCGGGGGGAGCGCTCGCGACCGACTGGGCCATGCAAATGCAACCTGCCTACGCACCCGAGCTGCGGTTCGTGGGCACAGCGCTCGGGGGCACCCCAGCCAGCCTCAAGGGCTCCATCGCCGCGTTCGCAACCAATCCGATCGGCCGCGGCGCGGTTCCGCTGCTCCTAGCAGCGATGCAGCGCTCCTATCCGCAGTGGCACATCGAGCAGTACCTCAGCGCGGCCGGTCGAACAGCGGTCGCGAACAGTCAGCAGGACTGCCTCATCGATGCGCTCATCAAAAACGACGCCGTCGACCCCACGACCTATGAGAAGTATCCGGGCGCCCTGTTCAACAATCCGCGCATCGACCCGCTGTACGCCAGCATCAGCCCGCTGGACTATCCCGGAAAGCCGCGCACACCGATCCTCTTCTACCACGCGCTCGCGGACGAATTCGCGCCCATCGGGTACATGCGGGAACTGGCCGCCCGCTACTGCGGCGAAGGCCTCCCAGTGAACGTCGCCACCTCGCCGTTCGGTGAGCACATCATCTACGTTCTGCTTGGCTTCCCGACCGCGCTGAACTACATCGCCGATCGGTTCGCCGGCACGTCGGCACCGAACGACTGCTGACTCAACAACAAAGGAGACGATGATGACCAACGACGCCGCGACCGCCGCGAAGGTGGACGAGGAAACCTTTGCCCCGACCCGTGAACCGCAAGTATCGCCGAACCGGGCGACGAACCGGCCGATCATCGCGCCGAAGCTGCACCATACGACGTTCACCACCCTGCGTCTTGATGAAATGGTGGCATGGTATGAGAGAGCAGTGGGCCTCGTCCCTGCGTTCTACGGCGAGGAAGCGGCCTGGCTGACCAATGATGAGGCCAACCACCGCATCGCACTGTTGTCACCGCCCGGGCTGAAACATCCGGAGGACAAAAGCCACTCGACCGGTATCCATCACACGGCGTTCGAGTTCGCGACCTTCGATCAGTGGCTCGACAACTTCATCCGACTCCGCAACCACGGGATCCTGCCGTTCCTCACGCTGGACCACGGCATCACGATGTCCGTCTACTACCAGGACCCGGACGGCAACGGCGTCGAGATCCAGGTCGACGGCTTCGGTGACTGGGCCGACTCCAAGCAGTGGATCTCCTCGTCGCTGGAGTTCGCAACCAACCCGATCGGGACCTTCTTCGACCCCGAGAAGCTCGTTGAGGCCCGAGAGCAGGGCCTGTCATTCCAGGAAATCCACCGCCGGGCCCGGGCCGGGGAGTACGTGCCCGACCACGTGCCCGAAGACATCTTCCTGCCGCAGCTCTACTGAAGTCGGTCCTGCCGATCAGTTGAGGCCGGGCGGGTGGTTTCGTGGCGACGGTGCTCAACTCGCCGGAACTGCTGCGGTTTCGCGACTTGCCAGCCATGCACACTTGTGCGCGAAGGAGAGTTGATTAAGGTGTACGGCAGCTCCGAGCACGTGATGGTCAATGGCGTGTCCCGCTCCGGGAACAACTTCCGATTCAACCGCGACCGTGCCGTCGAACATCTCGGTAAACAGTGCCCGCGCCTCGGCTGAGCTGTCCCACAGCGCGTCGAACTCGCCGACCATGTTATGCACGGGAACGCTGACCTTGGCTGCCACGGCGGCAACGTGTTGTCGCGGCCAGGCGGGCGCGTTGGACAACTCCACTGCCGGGACGGGGGCGTAGGAAAGGTGGGCAGCCTGCATGGCATCGTGGGTGTAGCTGCCGGGCGGTCCGAACATCACCTTGTCGCGCTCGGCTTCCGGGAGGTCGACCAGTCCGGTGAGCGGAAGCGCGGCGAGTTGATCGGCCGCGCCACTGCCTGAAAGGCGCGCGCCGATGCCGGTCGCGGAGACGCCGACCAGACGCCAGGATGGATTTCGTGCAGCGATTACCAGGCTGATCATGCCGCCGATCGAGTGCCCGACCAGCACGGCAGTATCGGCACCGGATCGTGGCAACAGGTCGGCGATCACGCCGTCGAGCAATCGGCATGCCGTGCGAAAGTGTTTTCCGCATCTGGCAGCTGGTCGCTCGCTCCGTATCCGGGGCGGTCGATCGTCAGGACCGGAAAGCCGTTGCGGACCGCGACCGTCACAAAGGACCCAGCGCCAGATCCGGCGACGTTGAAGTACTCGCTGGTGTAGGTGCCGCCATGCAGCGCTACGAGAAGGGGGTAGCCGGAATTTCGATCAGGTCCCTGGTGCAGGACTGCGGAGATAGTTGTGCTGTCCACTGTCACGGAGTACGGGGTCATGTCTCTCCTTGGGAGGGTGCTTTACGTGCGCGTCGGTGTCATTAGATATCCAGGCGAACTTCGTGGTCCGCGATGACCAGTACTTGGCGGCATCGAGATGCGCGCTGAACCTCAGGACCGCCTGCTTACGGGCCCAACTGGTCGACGAGCGGTCGATGGCGTCCGCCACTCGGTCCTCGATCCCGGTCATCGCGCGCCCCTTTCGACCTCAGGCGTGGTCACCGTGTGCTCGACCCCGTTGCACCAGATCCGACGGATGTCGCGGGTGGCGCGGACATTCTCAGTGGGGTCGCCGCCGATGAGGAGCAGGTCGGCGCGACGCCCGGGTTCGATGACGCCGCGGTCGAGCAGTCCGAAATGGTTGGCGGGCAGGGAGGTGGCGGCGCGCAGAGCGTCGAGGTTGGACAGTCCCGCGTCGACGAGAAGTTCTAATTCGTGGTGCAAGCTTTCACCGTGCTTGATCGCCGCGGGGACGCCGGGCGCAGCGTTGGCGTCGGTGCCGGCGAGGATCGGCGCCCCTGCCCGATACAGAGCCGTGACGCACGCACGCGCTGCACCGTAGTCAGCACCCGGTTTTTGTCCTTGCTGGACAACGCCTTCCATCATGGACAGGGTGGGGATGAAGACGCGGTCTTCGGTGTCCATGGTCGCCACGGCAGCGTTGTCGAGCGGTGCGTGGGTGATGATGTCGGCCCGCGATTCGAGCGCCATCGCGAACGCTGCCGAGGAGACCGCGTGGGCAACGGTGAGTTTGCCGTGTTCGTGTGCCGCGGTGACCAGGGCGTTGAGGGTGGCCTGGTCGGGGCCGGGGATGTCCGCGATGATCTTGATGTAGTCAGATCCTTCGGCCACCCGGTCGGCGACGAATTGCGGCGCCGCGGCGGGGTTGTCCACCAACCCCGCCGCGGGGAACCCGGGGATTCTGCTGTGGGCACTTCCGGTTGCGCTCGCCGGAATGCCGGCGCTTCGGATGTCGGTGACGCCAGGGCGCCCACGAAGGGAATCCACGAGTGCCGGTGGCCACGTGGCCATGTCGAGCGCGGTGGTGACACCGTAACCCGCCAGCTGCTCCAGGGTGTCTGGTCCGTGCAGGTGAACGTGGGCGTCGATCAGGCCGGGCATCAGGGTCGCGCCGGAACCGTCGATCACTTCGGCTCCGGTGGGATCGGTGCCGAGGTGGTCGCCGTCGATGACCACGGTGGCTGATTCGAGCATCTCCTGGCCGTCGAACACGCGCGCGTTGACAATCGCCGTCTTGGTCATCACATTGTCCTTTGGTTCCTGTCATGGACGGACGAAGGTGTAGCGCATCTCGCCGATGCCGCTGCACCAGGTGGTGAGTTCGTCGCCGGGCGACTCCAGCGGCGGGATCCGATGGTGCTTCTCGTCGAAGGTCAGGAACGTCAACGCGGACCCGGCGTGGACGATGTGCGCACCGTCTGCAGGACAACGGGCACGATGCGGGGTATCGCAGCCATCAACCACCTCCATCTCGCGGTCTTGTACAGATCGATTTGTGGTCGCTTCGACGCTATGCTCTACGTTATAAGTCGTCAAGGTTGGACGCTGCGCGTCGGCGAGTGGCGGCAGTGCTCAGCGCGCAGCCGCAACGACGCTAAGTTCGCATTCGGCCGAGTCGGCGATCGAGGCAAAGGAGACGCCCGTGGCGCAGGAAGATCGACGAAAGGTGCAGTCGGTGGTCGACCGCCAGAAGTCGGCGGTTGACCTCGTCCTGCACGAGATTCGCCGCTCAATTTTGTCCGGAGATCTCCCTCCTGGACAGCCGTTCACGGTGCCGGCTTTGACCGAGCGCCTCGGCGTCAGCCATGTTCCGGTGCGTGAGGCGCTGCGCAAGCTCGAGGGCCAGGGCTTGGTGATGCTCAGTCCATCCCGTAGCGCCATCGTCACCCCGCTGGACCCGGACGACCTGCGGTCCATCTACCGGATCCGGCTCCGTCTCGAACCCGCACTCGCCGCCGACTCCGCCGCCGAGCGCACCGAGCGTGACATCGCCGAGTTCGAAGAGTTGCTCCGAGCCGCATACGTTGGCACCGCCGGAGAGGACGCTCACTGGGATAACCACCGTAAGTTCCACACCGCACTCATCAGCCCAGCGGCCAGTGCCTGGGATTTCCGCCTGCTGGTGCCGTTGTGGGACGCCGCCGAGCGCTACACCCGGCTGGTCTACGACACGGTCGCGGCCTCCGCCGAAACGACAGCCGAACGCAAGCACGCGCACGATGCGCTGATCACTGCCGCGAGCAGCCGAGACCCGGAGGAAATCCGGCACGAGCTACGCCGACACCTGGAAACCAACCTGTCCCAAACCCTGGACGCGATGCATTCCATCGCCACGCCTGACACCCACCCCTTATGGATCAGGCAAGCCGACACCGCCTGACCATCCACGCCGGCAATGCTCGGCCGCGTCATCAAGGAGAATAATGACCTCGTCAGCAAGGCAGGGAGCGGCGGTTGTTCGGGAAGACTGAGACCCTGCCCCGCACCACGCAGGTCCTGATTTCCGGAGCCGGGCCGGTGGGCCTGTTCGCCGCCGTCGAGCTCGGGCGACGAGAAGTGAACTGCGTTGTCGTGGAACCACGCCCTGCGGTCACCCGAGCCCGACCACGTGCCAAGACCCTTAACACGCGGACCATGGAACACCTACGCCGAATCGGTCTCGCAGAGCGCCTCCGCGAGCGCGCGCCGTTACCGACCTCATGGTCGCAAGACATTTCCTTCTGCACGTCGTTGCTCGGCGACGAACTCGCGCGGTTCACCGGAGTGCTCGGTCTCGCAGACGACGCAGACTGCTCGCCCGAGCTCGGACAGCAGCTGCCCCAATACATCCTCGAGGAGATGCTCCGGGAGGTCGTCGACGAGATACCCAGCTGCACAATGATGCTGGGCGCCCGGGTGGAGGAGCTTCGGCAGAGCCCAGATGACGTGCGGGTGCACATCCGGGAGACTGGTGGGGCAGCCACCGAGATCACTGCGGAGTACGTGTTGGGAGCCGATGGCGCCAACAGTGCTGTCCGGAAAGCTATCGGCTCCACCTATGTGGGATCGCGATCCTTGGCGCCGAACCTGGGTATGGTCTTTCAGACACCTGATCTCGATGAAGTGCTGACTGAGCGACCAGCCGTCCAGTATTGGCTGCTGAACGAGCAGACCCCTGGCCTGATGGGGCCCATCGATTTGCACGGCACCTGGTGGCTGATCGCATTTGGCGTGGACAGCGCCGACGGCGCTATCGATCCAGACCGCATTATCGCCGGGGCTGTAGGCAAGCGACTGACGGCAACCGTACTCAGTACCGATCCGTGGACGGCCCGGATGGAGCTGGTAGATCGAAGCAGAGCTGGCCGGGTCTTTCTGTTGGGAGACGCGGCGCATCTGAACCCGCCGTTCGGTGGACACGGGCTGAATACGGGACTCGGCGATGCGGTGGATCTCGGGTGGAAGATCGCGGCCCGGCTACAGGGCTGGGGTGGTGATGCCTTACTCGACTCCTATGTCAGCGAACGCCGGCCGCTGCACGAGCGGGTCATCGAAGCGGCGACGGCCAACAACGCCGTTCTCTCCGCGGATTTGATCCGCGTACCAGCCCATGCGCCGGTCTCTTCCGCTGAGGCTGTGCGCGCGGAGATCCGCAGCAAAATTCACGCGGCGAAGGCTGCGGAATACTTCACCCTCGATCTCGTGCTCGGGCATCGTTACACGAACTCTCCCGTCATCTGCGATTCGGAGGCCCGCGGACCTCTCGCCCCAGACGCCCTATGGGCCACCACCATCCGGTCAGGTGGCCGACTGCCGCACGTGTGGCTCGAACCCGGCCAGTCGACGTTGGACTGCGTAGGACCCACCTTCACGCTGCTACAACTGGGTCCAGCCGATTCCGCACCCCTCGTCCGCGCAGCGGATCAGGCGGGTATGGGCATGACCATTGTGGACCTGCAACAGTATGGGCTGAGCGCCAAGCTGGGTGCTGAGCTGGTTCTCGTCCGGCCAGATCAATACATCGCCTGGCACGGCGCCTCCGCCCCAGCGGATGCGGCCGCGCTGCTACGCCGCGTCGCCGGCTACCGGCAGGCCGAAACCGACTGCACTCTCGGTCACGCCTAAGTCACCGCGGGCGAGAACAGCGCACCGGCCGAGTCTGCTCACAGTTTGTGGCCCAGTCCGGCGATCTCAACAAGGGAGCAGGAGCATGAAGATCATCACCTTAGAAGAGCACTTCGTCGATCCGGGTATCTCCGCCGCGGGGGCGCACAACGCCCACGAACTGAGCCCTGATTTTGCCGCGGCGTACGACCCAGCAAGCGGTCTGCCTTATTCGCCGACGTCCTCAAGGATCTCGGGGAAGCACGCCTGTCCGATATGGACCGAAACGGAATCACTGTGCAAGTGCTGTCCTGCCTGGGCGCCCAGCAGGTACCGTCCGATTCCGCCCCGGAACTCGTCCGAAACGCGAACGACACCGCTGCCGCTGCCGTGCGCGCACACCCCGATCGGTTCGCCGCGTTCGCCGCCCTGCCCACCGCCGTGCCCGAGGCCGCGGCACGCGAGCTCGACCGCTGCGTCACCGAGCTCGGGTTCGTCGGCACCATGATCATGGGCAGAACCGGCGACGAGTTCCTCGACGCGCCCCGGTTCGACCCGATCTTGAGCAAGGCCGCCGAACTCGACGTTCCGCTCTACCTACATCCCTCGCCGCCACCCCGGGCGATCACCGACTCCAGCTACGCCGGCCTCGATCCACTGGTCTCCGCACGTTTTCAGACCGCCGCGTGGGGATGGCATCAGGAAACCGCCGTGCACTTTCTGCACATGATGCTGTCCGGGGTTTTCGACCGCTACCCGACCTTGCAAGTCATCCTCGATCACTGGGGCGAGATGATTCCCTTCTATGTCGACCGCATCGAGGAGACCCTTCCGAAGGCATGCACCAAACTGGACCGCACGGTCGGTGAATATTTCCGAAACAACGTCTACATCACTCCCAGCGGCATGTTCAACCAGGCACAACTGCAGTTCTGCGTGGAAACCCTTGGAGTCGACCGCATCCTGTATGCCGTCGACTACCCGTTCGTCGGCAACGAAGGCGCTACAGCCTTCCTCCACAACGCCAACCTGCCCACCGAAGCGAAAGAGAAGATCGCGCACGCCAACGCCGAACAGATTCTCGGCCTCTGACCGATCCGCCATTCTCCGTCCCCACCGCGCACCTGCATGCCCACCGGGCAGCCGTCAGTGGCCGCCGCCTGCGTAGTCCTGGGTGATCTGCTTGTATTCCAGGAAGTCCTCCAGGGAGCCGACGCCGCCGAGGCGGCCGAGGCCGCTGGACTTGAAGCCGCCCTCCTCGAACTCGACCGCCAGGTTGCCCCAGCTATTGATGGAGATCAGGCCGGAATCGAGCTGCCGCGCCACCCGGATTGGCGTATCGACATCGCGGCTCCACACGCAGGCGCTCAGACCGTACTCACTGTCATTGGCCAGCGCGATCGCCTCCTCCTCGGTGTCGAACATCTGGAGCGTCTGCACCGGACCGAAGGTCTCCTGCTGCACGATGGGCAGGGAGGTGTCCGTCACCTCGAGCAGCGTCGGATGGAAGAAGGCACCGCCGGCGAGGGCGGGATCGGTGCTGGCGCCGCCGCGCACGATGACCTTTGCGCCCGCCGCGATGGCCTCGTCGATCGCTGCGTCGACGCGCGCGACGGATGCTTTGTCGATCATCGGTCCCATGTCGCTGTCGGGGTCGGCGGCGGGGCCAGGGCGAACGCTGTTCAGCCGCGCTGCGAGACCGTCTCGGACCTGGTCGGCGATCCCTCGTTGCACCAGGATCCGGCTCCCGGTCATGCAGAACTGGCCGGCGAAGATCGTCGAGGACTTCTCCAGCGTCGGCAGCACGACGTTGAGATCCGCGTCGTTGAACACCAGGTGCGGGGTCTTACCGCCGAGTTCCAGGCCCACCCGCTTCAGGCGTGCCGCAGCCGCCTGCGCGATCTGGCGGCCGGCGTGGGTGCTTCCGGTGAAGCTGATCACCGGAACCTGCGGCGAGTCCACCAGCAACCGAGCGCCCTCGGCACCGGACTCGGTGAAGACATTGACGACACCATTTCCCAGCTCTGAAATGCTGCTGATGATGTCGCTGGTCAGGGCCGCGCTCTGGGCCGCCTGGTGCGGCATCTTCACCACTGCGGTGCAGCCGGCGGCCAAAGCCGGTGCAAGCGCGCGAATGCACAGGTAGGCGGGAGAGTTCCAGGGCACGATCAGCCCGGCCACCCCGATCGGTTGGCGGATCGACATGGACTGCTGACCTGGCCGGGTTCCGACTACGCGGCCGAAGTTCTGTACAGCGAGGCCGGCGGCAAAGCGCAGGGCACGGGGGATGAAGGCCGCCTCGAAGGCCGCCTCGTACCCGAGCTTGCCGTTCTCCAGACACAGCGTCGCGATAACCTCGTCGAGGCGCGCCTCGTAGGCGTCGGCGAGGTGGCTGAGGGCGGCGGACCGCACCATGGCGTCGGACCTCCAGGTTCCCTCGTGGAAGGCCTCGGCGGCGGAGTTGATGGCGGCCTGGGCAACCTCGGCGTCGCCGTCACAGAAGGTGCCGATCACCTCGCCGGTGGCGGGGTTGATGCTGTCCCCCTCGTTGGGCGAGCTGATCCACTTGCCGCCGATCCAGTGTTGGGCCGTGCGTTGCTCAGCCGTCGTGTTCGCCGACGCGATCGTGCCGGTTCCAGTGGTCATGATTCGTTTCTCCTTCTATGCAGATGACACGGGGCGGGTACTTCAGATACCGAGTAGTTGTTCTGCGTTCAGGTGGCTGATCTGGGCCCGGTCGGCCTCGCTGATCGCCGCGTTGTCCAGGAATGCCGTCGCCGTGGCCATGTCCTCGAAGGGGTAGTCCGTCCCGAATAGGATGTGGTCGGCGCCGAGCGCGGCCAGCGCACACAGCAGCGGTGGGTCGTCGCAGACGCCGCTGGTGGTGATGTAGAGGTTGTGCCGGATGTACTCGGCGGGGTTGCCGCGGGCGAGCTCGACGCCGTGGTGGTTGTGGAATCCCCAGCGAGAGTCCAGCCGCCACAACACATACGGCAGTCCTTCGCCCATGTGTCCGAGGAGCAGCTTGGCGCCCGGGAAGTCGTCGAACACGCCCCCGAAGATCAGCCGTAATACGTGGGACGCCGTGTCGGTGCCCCAGCTCCACATCGGGCCGACCAGCTCGGGATGCCCCGATAACACGTGGGCGGTGTCCACGCCGTTGGCCGGGTGCAGATAGAGCGGAACATCGAGGCCGGTGGCGTACTCCCAGACCACCCGCAGCTTGGGGTCGTCCAGGTAAGTGCCCTGGGTGTGGGCGTTGACCAGCGCGCCGTGCAGGCCGAGCTGGGTGACCGCGCGTTCGAGTTCCTTGGCGGCCGCTTCAGGGTCCTGCAACGGCAGCGCGGCGAAACCCGAGAACCGTGACGGGTTCTCGGCAATGGTGTTGGCCAGCAGATCGTTGACCGCCGCCGCCTGGGCCACCGCGATGGCGGGGTCCGCTTCGGCCTGAATGCCAGGGGAGTTGAGCGAAAGCACCTGCACGTCGAGCCCGGCGGCGTCCATCCCGGCCAGGCGCTCGCCGGTGATGTCCAGCAGCCGCCGCGACGCCTCGGCCCAGGCTTGCGGCTGCGCGATCGATGCCGACCCGGCGCCGTAGGCCGCCAACTCAGACGTCACGAAGTGCTCTTCCAGCCCGATCGTTCGCATCCCACGCTCCTCGAGGTAATTCACGACTATGCATTGACTTCCTCTATCATGGATCCTACGGTGTGTGATGTCAACCACGTCTCGGAGGAGCAGCGCATGGGTGAGGTGATCGTCCAGCCGGACACCGATGTGGTGGTGGTCGGGTATGGGCCAGCAGGGATGGCCGTGGCGGAGCTGCTGGGCGCCGCCGGACATCGCGTCGTCGTTCTCGAGCGGTACGAGGGTCTGTACAACCTGCCGCGTGCGGCCACTTTCGACGACGAGACCATGCGAACGCTCGCAAAGATGGGTCTGGCGGAGGCGTTGCTGCCGAAGTTGCGTGTGCAACCGAACTATGAGTGGCGCAACGGCCAGGGCGAGCTGCTCACCGAGCATGCGTACGCCGAGGTGGGCCGCAGTGGCTGGGCCGAGTGGTACATGATGTATCAGCCCGATCTGGAGGATACGCTTGACCGGGCCTGTCGCGCATCGGCCAACGTTCAGGTCTGCTTCGGGGCGCCGGTCGAAGGTATCGAACAGTCAGCTGACGCCGTCACGCTCACCGTGGGTGGTACCGGCGTCGACGGCTCGTCGACGGTCACCGCCCGCTATGTGGTGGCCTGCGACGGTGGGAACAGCTTGGTGCGCCGCGCGATGGGCGTCGGTCAGGACGACTACGGCTTCGCCGAACCGTGGATGGTCTGCGACTTCCGGTTTCGCCGTCTCACCGACGTACCGATGGCCCTGCAGTTGTGTGACCCCAAGCAGCCGACATCGATCATCTCGTTAGGGCCCGACCATCACCGCGTCAGCTTCATGCTTGATTCGGAGGCCGACTTCGAGATCCAACGGGATCCCGAGCTGGTATGGGCACGCGTGGCCAAATACCTCCATCCAGACGATGCCGAGCTGATTCGGGTGGCCACGTACACCTTCCGATCCCTGATTGCCCACCGGTGGCGGATCGGCCGCACGGTGCTGGCCGGCGATGCGGCCCACCAGATGCCGCCGTTCCTCGGCCAGGGCATGTGCTCCGGGATTCGGGACGCACAGAATCTGGCTTTCAAGCTCGACCTGATCCTGCGGGGCGCACAGGGACAGGACATCCTGGACACCTACCAGCTCGAGCGCGAGCCGCACGTGCGCGCCGTGACCGAGATGGGCGTGAAGCTGGGACAAGTGCAGACGACCCGAGACCCGGAACGGGCTGCGCAACGTGATCGGGAGTTGCTAGCGCGACGGGCAGCGGCCACGGCCCCGGAGAAGCTCCGATTCCCGGACCTCGAAGAGGGGCTGCTCGCTCAGCAGTCGCGCCCTGGCCGCGGCCAACTGTCCGTCCAGGGCACCGTCGACGACGGTGCGGGTGTGGACCGGCTCGACCAGGTGGTCGGAGCTGGCTTCTGCGTCCTGATGGAGGCCGAGTTGCTTCCTCATCTGGCGGTCCACCAGATGCAAGCGCTGCGGCGGGCTGGCGTCCGCGTCGTCGTTCTCGGCGATAACCCCTGGTATCACCCCGATGCGGACGTGGTGACCGATGTGGACGGCACCTACCGCAAATGGTTCTCCGAGCAGGGCTGGTCGGCAGTTGTCGTTCGGCCGGACTTCTATGTGTTCGGGGCAGCCGATGGTGCTCCCGAGCTGCGTGTCCTGCTCACCGAATTGTTGGACATCGTCGGTGATCGCCTCGAGGACGGTACCGCCAATGCCTCCGATCGCTACGTGACCTCGGCCGCTGACTGAATAGGGCAGGAAATCATGTGGCTCACTAGTTCCACCCAAGCTCCCGGGATGAGCCGAACTCTGGAGCGGACTGTACTGACACTGGCCGCGCTGTTCACCGCCCTGGAGGGTTACGACCTCGCCTGTTACGGCGTCACCGTCCCATCCCTGTTGAAGGACTCCTCGCTCGGCGTGAGCAAGGCGGCAGCAGGCACTGCCGGATCGCTGGTCGCCGTCGGGATGATGGTCGGTGCGGCACTCGCGGCGGCCCTCATTCGGCGGACAGGCAGTCGACGGCTGCTCATCGGCGGCGCCACCCTATTCTCCGTGGGCTGCTGATCTGCACGTGCGCGCCGTCGTTCGTGGTGTTCGAAGCCGCCCGGCTCGTGGTCGAAATCGGCCTGGGCATCGTGCTTCCCACGGTCACCGCCTATGTCGCGGAGCTCTCCGCCCCCGATCGCCGCAGCCGCAACGTCGGGATAATGATGTCCGGATACGCCGGCGGTGCCTTGCTGGCCCCCCTGCTCGGCGCAGCGGTACTGCCCGGTAACTCGTGGCGGTTTATCTACCTGATCGGTGCCATCCCAGTGCTCGCGTTGGTGCCGCTTGCCGTTCGTCTGCTTCCGGAGAGCCCGCGCGCCGCCAGTAAGTCACCTTCGCCGAGCCGACCGGGACACGAGTTGCTGGGGCTGCGGCCGCTGCTGGCCCGCGGCACCCGGGCAGTCACCGTGCTGTTCTGGCTGATGTCGTTCTGCGGGTTACTGCTGGTATTTGGCATCAGCACCTGGCTACCCACCATCATGCAGGCCAGTGGCTACTCGCTGGGAGCATCACTGCTGCAGACCGCGGTGATGTGGGTCGGCGCCGGAGTGGGAATGGTGGCAGGAGGCCGTGTCGGGGACAAAGTCGGCATCAAACCGGTGGTGGTGGTCGCCTTTCTCACCGGATCGGTCAGCCTGCTGGTGATGAGTACGAACCCGGCCATCGGGGTGTTGTTCATGCTGATGTTCTTCAGCGGATTGGGTTTCATCGGTTCCCAAGGCTTGCTCAACGCGTTCATCGTGACCAGGTACAGCGACGAGCTGCGCGGCCCCGGCATCGGGTGGGCCCTGTCGGTGGGCCGCCTCGGCGCCATTTTCGGGCCGACGATGGGAGCCTGGATCCTGTCCTCCGGTCTGGGAGTCCACTGGAACTTCTACCTGTTCGCCGTTCCGGGTGTGCTGGGCGCGGCACTGGCCGCCCTGGTACCGACGGGCCGCCAGGCGCCCCTCAAAGCGACGGTAGTTCCCCGGCCTGTACGGGATGACAGTATCCCGCTTCGTATAGTGACGGAGTGGGTGGAATCCAGGCGCTGAATCAATCCGACGAGCAGCGCGAGGCGGGTACGTCCACCCAGCAGCAAGGTATTCAATCCGTCGAGCTCGCCGCGACGGTGTTGCAGGCGATGGAGCGGGGCCTGGGGCCGATGAGCCTGACGCAGATCGCACTGGACAGCGGGATGCAGCCGAGTAAGGCGCACCGCTACCTGGTCAGCTTGGGGCGGGTCGGGTTGGTGGCGCGATCACCCAGATCTGGACTGTATGACCTGGGTCCGGCGATGCGCCGGCTCGGCATCGAGTCGCTGCGTCGGATGGATGAGGTCGGTCTGGCGTCGGAGCATCTACCCGGCCTGCGGGATCGCACCGCGCACGCAGTCAACCTGGCGGTGTGGGGAGATCACGGGCCCGTCGTCGTCCGCTGGGACTACGGCTCCTACGCCTTACCCATCACCGTCCGGATCGGCGCGACCATGTCGATGCTCTCGTCCTCAATCGGGCGGGTGTACCTGGCGTACCTGCCCGAGACGTTGACCGAACCGGTACTGCGCACTCAGTCCGAGACCGATGACCAGGCCGAATCGTCGAGAGCCGAAATCGACGGCATCAAACAAGCGGTGTTGCGAGACGGCTGTGCCCTCACCTCCGGTCGGGTGGCTCCGGGTGTCACCTCGATCGCGGCTCCGGTGTTCAGCGCGGCCGACTCATTGCCGCTGGTCATCGCCATCGCCTTGCCGTCCCGCCAAGCCACTGACACCGTGGTGGCCGACGTCGGCGCCGAACTTCTGCGTACTGCATCGGCGATCTCGGCCGAGCTGGGGTACGTCGACCATGCGCGACTCGCGGACGACGGTGTTTGACCGGCAGTACCGTGCAAAGCGGGCAGGTGTCCCGGTGGTTCTCGGCGCTCAGATCAGTGGCGTGATCTGGTCCTCGCGGCCAAGTAGTGCCTTGCCGTACACCTCGTAGTTGACGGCCGGCAGGGTTACGGCGTGGCGTGCGGCGACGGCCGAGTCGCGCCAGAGGCGTTGCAGCGGATTCGCATCGGCGAAGCTGCCTGCTCCGTGCGCGAACAGGAGCAGGTCGATGGCCTTGGTGATGTGTTCGAGGACCCAGGCGGTGTCGGCGCGTACTCGGGTGCGCACCAGAACATCGGGGTAGACGCCGGCCTGTGCGGCGCGGTCGAGGTCGTCCGCGGCCCGGTAGGCGTGCAGGTGCGCGGTGTCGATCATCATGGCCGCTTCCGCAATCTGCAGCTGGAATGCCACGGAATCGGACTGCGCTGTGTAGAAGGTGTAGGCGATGGCCTTCTTGTCTGCCTTGGCTGTCACCAGTTCCAGTGCTTTGCGCCCCATGCCCAGTTGCGGGCCGGCCAGGACGAGTGCGAGCAGTGGTACGAACGCCGAGCGGTACAGCTCCTCTTCCGTGTGCTCGGTTGCGTAGTGTCCCTCGATGGCCGGGGGCACGGAGACGATTCGGTGCGCGGGGACGAACACATCGTTGGCGATCAAGCAGTTCGACCCGGAGGACTTCATGCCGGCGACGAACCAGGTCTCGTCGAGGTCGAGGTCCTCCCGCGAGATGAGTGCGAGGCCTTGGTCGACCATCGCACCGCTCTCGTCGGTGATGGGGATGCCCAGCACCGCCCAGTCCGCGTGCCAGGAGCCGGAGTTGTAGAACCAGCGCCCGGTCACCCGGAAGCCCCCGTCGACCTTGACGGACTCCGCGGTTGGCGCGAGCACGCCGGAGACCTTGGCGTCCGGGTTGGTGCCCCAGACGTCATTCTGGGCTTGTTCGGAATACAGACCGGTCATCCAGGCGCACACGTTGCACAGCGTGACGACCCAGGCTGTACCCCCGTCGGCCTCGGCTACCGCAGCGGAGACGTCCAGCATGGTGCGCATCGAAGTCTGATAGCCGCCGTAGCGCTTTGGCTGGGCGATCTTGAAGACACCGGCCTCGGTAAGCGCCTGGATGCTGTCCTCGACGACCCGTCGGTCGTGCTCTCCCTGCGCGGAATTCTTCGCGAGGAGCGGCTGTAGTTCACCTACCCGGCGGAGGAGTTCCTCCGATGTGGGAACAGTCCCGGTGGCGGGGTTTTCGGTGGTGGTCATGGCAAGGGTCCTTTCATGGGGCGGGGCAGGTCAGCGGAGCAGGTCAGCGAGCGCAGGCAGCGATCTGATCCACGATGAGCGCGCGGGGGCGCTCGTCGTAGCGGGAATGGGTGCCGAAGGTGCGGTGCGCGTAGACCAGCGGCGGCAGTTCGGCGCGGCTGGCCGCGGTCACGCGGCCAAAGAGCAACTGGTGATCACCGCCGGCGACCGAGTCGTACAGCTCGCAGACCAGCCACCCGGCCGCTCCGTCCAGGCGCGGCAGCTCGTGGTCGTAGTGCCAGGCGGTGTTGGTGAAGCGGTCCGCGTCGCGTTGCTCGAACAGCATGGCCAGCTCGTCCTGGTTGTGTCCGAGCAGATTCACCCCGAACTTCCCGACGGCCTGAATGTGGGCGAGCATGGCCGAGCGGTGATCGAACGCGACGGTGATCAGCGGCGGCTCGAGGGACAGTGATCCGAACGAACTCACCGTCGCACCGTGCGGCCGGTCGTCATCGCGGGTGGTCACCACCGTGACAGGGGCGCACACGGCCGCCATGAGATCACGAAACGCTGGGGTTCGATGCTGGTATCGGCGGTCATGGCAACTCCTTCCTTGATGCCTCACGTAGCCGGCGGGTTCGGCGAACCGGTCGGTCTGCATCTCGACCATGTTCCCGTCGGGGTCTTGGTAGTACATCGACGTGGTGCATCGCGGCGGTGGTAGGGCTCTTGCGCTTCCGCGGTACCGGCGGGTGAATCAGGGCGACCCGGTGATGCTCGTTGTCAAAGGTGATGAAACATAATGCATTGTCTTGATACACCACGTGCCCGTCGAGGACCGTGCAATACCAGTCGGTCATCTGCGTAGGCTGGGCCGCCTGAAACACGGCATGGGCGAACTTCGGGGTGGCCGACATATTTTCACTCTCCTGGACACGAGGATGCGCCGCCGCCGCTACAATCGGATGCGGATGTTTCGCAGCTCACTTCGGGGTGCCACTCACGTTAGATGCGGCCACCGCCGAACAATATCCACTTTGCGAGATGGATAGTCCACCTCGCGAACTCGTGGGCTAGGGAGGTGGGTCCGCCCGGTAATGCCAGCAGACGTACCAGCCGATGCAGGCCTAGCGGACGCCCAGCGTGCGCGACGGTGTTTCACCGAACTTCTGCTCGTAGTACCGGGCGAAGCGGCCGAGATGATTGAAACCCCATCGGAAGGCGATATCACTGACCGTGGCGACTGGATCCCGCCGAAGAAGGTCCGACCGGGAACCGTCGAGGCGGACATTGCGCACGTATTCCGACGGGCCCATGCCGAAACGGTCGTGGAACAGTTTCTGGAGTTGGCGCGCGCCGACACCGGCGGCCGCGGCGAGGTCGGAGATCGCGTACTGGGCTCCGGGTGCTGCGGCGACGAGGTCAACAACGTTACGCACCGCCGCGTGGTTGTCGGAGGCTGCCGCGTCCTCGTAGAGCGCCTCGCTCATCGAGTGTGCCTGAGCGACTAGTAACCCCACGATCAGGGACCGCTCCAGGCCCGAGACCTGAGCGGCGAGTGCGGAATCGGGAACCGGTCCCGGGTTGGCGATCGTGTCGAGCAGAAGCTGCAGCGTCGACCACCACCGCCTCCCCGCGGGGCTCGTCATGTCGAAGCCGATGTCGAACTTGATGCGCTGGTTCACCGGGCGCCCGAGAATCCGAGCGAGTTCCCGCTCCAGAGCAGGTCGATCGATCTTGAGGCTGACCTGCGTGGTGTCGGCTCCCCACCGTGAGAGGAAGGTGTGCTCGTTCGGTGTGTACACCGCGGCCCGCTCGGGTGTGGCGACGAGCTGTTGCGAGCCGCAACTCGTGGCCAAGGACCCCGCCAAGGGCAGGTCGACGTGATAGCCCCGAACGTCCCCGGGGTCGATGAGAACGTCGGCGCCGAATCTGACAACGCCGATGGTCATATCGGTCAGCCGCACCGCGGACATCCGTGCTTTCGACAGGTGCCGGTGTGCACCGACAATCTCGAGCCGGGCCGGGTAGTAGGCGTCGAGGATGCTGCTGCGATACACGTCGAAGTCATCAGTCGCACACACAACGCCCCGCCGCAACTCGACGGCTCCGTCGGTTAGCGCGCTTTCGGGCAATTTGAGCATCGCGGATCCTCGTTCATCTCGGCACGGGTCCATGGTACGGATGGTGGCGTGGCCCGGTGAACGGCGTTGAATGGCGGTCGGGGTTTCGGCGCTGCGTTACTTCATAAGGTCCGGTTATCTGCTTACGGCAGATCGCTGTGGGTAAACCCCGTTTCGAGCCGGTGTTTGACGACCCCGAGGAAGCGTGCCGCGTCGGCGCCGTCGACGATGCGGTGGTCGTAGGAGATGGAGAGGTAGGCCATCGAGCGGACGCTGATGCGCCAGGTGCTGTCGGGATCGCGGAGGGGGACGACGCGGTCGATGACGGCACCAGTGCCGAGGATCCCGGTCTGGGGCTGGTTGATGATGGGCGTGTCGAACAGCGCGCCGCGACTGCCGGTGTTGGTCAGGGTGAAGGTCCCACCACCGAGCTCGTCGGCGGTGACCTTCCCGGTCCGAACGCGTTCGGCAACGTCGGAGATCGCGCGAGCGAGTCCGCTGATGCCCAGGTCTTGGGCGTCGCGGATTACCGGAACCATGAGGCCTTTGTCGCTGTCGACGGCCATGCCGAGGTGACAGCCGTGGTGGTAGGTGACCTCCGTGCAGTCGGCGTTCAGGGACGCGTTGAGCATGCGGTGCGCAGCAAGTGCCTCGACGGCAGCCTTGGCGAAGAAGGGCAGATACGAAAGCTTGATCCCGGTGCGCTGGAGGAAGTCGTCTTTGTGCTGGGCGCGCAGGCGGGCGATGTTGGTGACGTCGACCTCGACGACGGTGGTCAGCTGCGCGGAGGTTTGCAGAGATTCGACCATCCGGCGGGCGATCGTCTGCCGGATGCGCGGCAGCTTCTCGGTGTCCCCATCGGCGTACTGCCTCAGCGGGGATACCGGCTGCTTCCGTGGTGCTGCCGCGACCGGTTCAATCCTGGGTGGTGCCGCCTGGGGTGGTGCGGTGTCGGTGGATTCGCTGTCGGTGTCGATGGAGGCCAGTGCGTCCCCGATAGCCACGGTGGTGTCTTCTGCGGCGAAGACTTCGCGCAGGGTGCCGGAGTGGGGAGAGGGGATTTCGGTGTCGACCTTGTCGGTGGCGACCTCGAGGAGTGGCTCGTCCGCGTCGACGTGGTCGCCGGGTTGTTTGAGCCACCGCGTGACAGTCCCTTCGGGGACGTTCTCACCGAGAGAGGGCATCGACACGGTAACCGCGGTGAGTTGCGCGTTGGTCATGGTTTCCTTCAGGGGAGGATGTCGAGGGCGGCGGAGACGATGCTGTCGGTGTCGATGTGGTGGTAGCGATACACCTCGTCGAGGGCGCCGACTTGCCCGAAACGACTCACCCCCAGCGCGGTACTGGGGACGTGGTTGATGGTGGACAAGAACGCGAGGGTGTGTGGGTGGCCGTCCAGGACGGTGACCATGGGGGTGGCCCGAGCAGCCGGAAATACCTGGTCCAGGATCCAGCTCGAACCCTCTGCCCGGCCTTGACGGGCTTGCAGTGCTTCGAATAGCAGGCCGGGGCTGGTCACGCACACGACGTCGGCGGCGACGCCGGCTTGGTCGAGACGGTCGGCGGCGTTGAGGGCTTCGGTCATCATGGCGCCCATCGCGACGATCGTGACGGCGGGGTTGGTGCGTCGGATGAGGGGGTAGGCGCCGGCGACGACGTGGCGGCGGCGGCGTTCGCGGGCGGCGGGGTCGGTGGGAACCGCGGCGAGGGTTTGGTCCACCGGTCGGGTGGACAGGCGCAGATACGCCGAGGTGCCGTCGGGTTTGCCGAGCCGGGCGATGCTGGCGAGCAGGGTCCATTCCACGTCGAGGGCGAAGGCGGGTTCGTAGCTGATGCATCCGGGTTGCTCGAGCCCGATGGAGGGGGTGGTGATCGATTGGTGCGCACCCCCTTCGGCGGCGAGGCTCACGCCGGAGGGGGTGCCGACGAGGATGGACTGGCCGCCGGCGTAGATGCCGTAGGACCAGGGTTCCAAAGCGCGCTCGACGAAGGGGTCATACATCACGCCGATGGGGAACAGTGGTTGGCCCCAGCGCGACCAGGTGGCGCCGAGCTCACCCATCAAACCAACGAGGTTGGTTTCGGCGATCCCGAGCTCCATGTGCTGCCCGGTGGGCTTCTCCCGCCAGTGCATGATGGTTTCGGCGTCGTCGTCGAACCAGTTGCGCCGCTCCGCCGCCGACCAGACGCCGACCTTGTTGACCCAGCCGCCGAGGTTGGTCGAGGAGCTGACGTCGGGGCTGACGGTCACGACCCGCCTGGCGGCCTCGGGCGCTTCCCGCGTCAGGTCGAGCAATGTCCGCCCGAGGGCGGCTTGGGTGGTGGCGGTGCCCTTGGGGGTACGGCCGATGTCGGTCGGAATGACCGGTGGTGCGCTGGTGGGAATGGGCTCGCGGCGCAGCCGGGCGGCGGTGCTCGCGCAGAGCTGCCCAGCACCGCTGTCGGCGTCGAAGGTGACCCACGGGTCCTGCGGATCCGACCCGAGCTCCTCGGCGAGCGTCGCGTACTCAGCGACGGTGAGCAGCGAGGAGTGGTTCTGGGGGTGGCCTTGGGTGGGCAGAGCATGGCCTTTGACGGTGTAGGCGATGATCACCGTGGGGCGAGTGTCGTCGATTTGCCGGTAGGCCTCGCCCAGGGCGGCGAGGTCGTGCCCGCCAAGGTTGCGGATGGCTTCGGTCAAGGTGTGGTCGTCGAGGTCGGCAATCAGGGTGGCGATCGCGTCGGCGCGGGCACCCTCACCCGGCAGACGGACCCGCACTTGTTCGGCGTCACAACGCAGCAGCCGTTGGTATTCCGGGTTGGGCATGTCCAGGATCCGGGTGCGCAGCGCGTCACCGCCGGGCCGGGTGAACAGGTCCTCGAGGAGGTGACCGAACTTGACGGTAATGACCTGCCACCCGGCGGCGTCAAACATTTTTTCCAGCCGGGTGGCGGCGATGTTGGGAATGACCCGGTCCAGGGACTGGCGGTTGAGATCGACGATCCACACGATCTCACCGAGGTCGGTGATGCCGGGGTCGAGGATCGCCTCCCACACCGCGCCCTCATCGAGCTCGGCGTCACCGACCAGTGAGTACTGTCGTCCGGTGCCGGCACCACCGGTGGTGGTCTGCACATATCGCCGGGCCATGGCACCCCAGATGGGTGCGGTGGCGCCGATGCCGACGGACCCAGTCGAGTAGTCCACCGGGTCGGGGTCCTTGGAGCGGCTGGGGTAGGACTGCAAACCACCGAACGCCCGCAACGTCGTCAAGTACGACGCATCCAGCTCACCCAGCAGATAGTTCACGGCGTGCAACACCGAAGAGGCGTGCGGCTTCACCGACACTCGATCGCCCGGCTGCAGGTGCTCGAACCACAACGACGTCATGATCGACACCATCGACGCACACGACGCCTGATGACCACCCACCTTCAACCCGGACTCGTTCGGCCGGACCCGGTTGGCGTGATGAATGATCGAGGTCGACAACCACAACACCCGCTGCTCAACTTCTCTGAGGGCGTCGTGCGGAGGGACCATCGAGGTAGACGACTTTGCCGTCTGGCGCTGCTCGGTCATGCCCGTGTCATTCATGAGTTCCCGTCCTCGCCTGCAAATTCTGGTACTGAGCACGACCCGGGCCGCCCAGGTTGTGGACGAGCTCGGATCGGCGTGCCGGGCAGGCGGACCTTCTGGAACCGCGGCTGCCGCGCAGTGGCCGAGACGCCACTCGCATCATGGTCCCCTTGTGCAGAACCTGAGGACTAGTCCAACATCGTCGTACAGCCTGGGCAATAGGCGGCGCCTGGACTGAGCATTCTGCACGCGGCGGGGTGTGCCGAGCCGTGAGAGGTTGCCATTATGTCCAGCACATACCAGCTCGACCAGATCGATGCCCGCATACTCGGGGCGCTCAACGAGGAGCCGCGCGCCACCGTGATCGCATTGGCGGTAAAGACGGGCCTGTCCCGAAACACCGTCCAAGCGCGACTGGGCAGGCTCGAGGAGCAGCATGTCCTGCGGCCGCTCGAGCGGCGGATCGACCCCGGGGCGCTCGGCTACCCGTTGACCGCATTCGTCTTGACCAGCGTCACCCAACGCAAGCTCGCCGAGGTTGCCGCCGCGCTCGACGACATTCCGGAGGTTCTCGAGGTGCATGGGCTCAGCGGAGTGACCGACCTCCTGGTCCACGTCGTTGCCCGCGACGCCGACGATCTGTATCGCATCGCCGGACGCATCCTCGACATCGGTGGGGTCAAGAAGACGACCACCGCACTGGTCATGCGCCAGCTGGTCGACTACCGCCTCACACCGCTGCTCGACCGGCAACTTCTCGGTCGCTGAGGTAATCGTCCTCCTGTTCACGAGCCGATCGCGGGCAATCGGGAAGGCCGGCGAGGTGCCGAGCGCCAGCACGGTTCAAGGGCCTGCAGCGACCAGACGTGTAACCTTCGTATCCGCCAGTGGCAGTGATATATGATAACATATTGCACTCCGGTAGTCCTGTTGTGAAACGTGCGCCTCAGGTCCCCCTCCCCCCGGATCTTGAAATGGATGGCAATCACATGACAAACTGCCTGATGTGCGACCTGGAAAACGCCGATGACGCCAAAGTGGTGTTCCGCGATGATCTTTGGGCCGCGGAGATCGTGCCTGGTTACGAGGTCCCCGGGTGGTTCTTTTTGCGCGCACGCCGACATGCTGATCGCATCACCGGCCTGAACGACGCCGAACTCGACACCTTCGGCCACCGAGCCAGGAACATGGTCGCCGCGGTGACGCAGGCCACCAACGCAGAGGCCACGTACATGCTCATGTTCGGCGAAAAGTACACCCATTTCCATGTGTTGATCACAGCCCGAGGTGCGCAGGTGCCCCCAGACCGACGTGCCGGAGACATCCTGAAGCTTCGGCTTGAGCAATCCGACCCTGCCCGAGCGATGGAACTGCTTCCGGCAGTGCGCTCGACGTATGCCGACGCCACGTCCGGGTCGCGCTCAGCGTCAGCCGCCACAGTCGGACGGAGCTGACTCCATGCTGATCCGCTCCTTGCGTGTCGCCGCCCGCATGACGACCGGCTCGACCTACGCCATACTCGGGTTGAACGCCGTCCGCAGCCCAGGCCCTCGCATAGACATGGCGGCCTCGACGTTGGCCGCGATCCGCAAGGTCGTGCCGTTGCCTTCCGAGGATGAACAGATCGTCCGTGTCAACGCCGCTGTCCAGGCGGTCGCTGGAGCAGTCCTCGTCTCGGGGAAGGCGCAAAGGCTGGCCGCACTCGCGCTGATCGCCTCCCTGATCCCCACCACCGCGGCCGGTCACGCCTTCTGGAACATCGAGGATCCGCTCGCGCGAAAGATGCAGCGCACCCAGTTCCACAAGAACATGGCCATGCTCGGTGGTCTACTCTTCGCTATCTGTGACGACGCCCGACCAGCGCCGGCTGCCGGGTAGTAGTCACGACGAACGACCACTCGAGCGCAAGCCGATGCACCCCTGCCGACCCGTGGACTACCTGACTCGACGGCTGTCGGACGGGGGATGTACCTCTACTTCTGCCTGAGGTATGCCCGCTCCGGTTACTGTTGGCCGCAATCACACATACCGCAGTCACGTATTCGGCGAAGGGCATCACGATGATCAGAAGATCGCGTCCCGCCACCACCAGCCGGGTGGTGTCCAGTGACGGCGTGGGTCTGGCCGTGCACTGCTACGACGCCCATCCCGACGCGCCCACCGTCATCTGCGTGCACGGCTACCCGGACAACAGCTCCGTGTGGGACGGCGTCGTCAGCGAGCTGGGCAGCGACTACCGCGTGGTGACCTACGACGTCCGCGGGGCAGGCGCGTCGGACAAGCCGAAGCAGCGCCGCGCGTACCGGATGGATCAGCTGGCCGACGACCTCACCGCCGTGGTGGATGCCCTCAGCCCGGACCGCCCGGTGCACCTGTTGGCACACGACTGGGGGTCCATCCAGACCTGGCACTCGGTGACCGGGCAGGCGCTGCACGGCCGCATCGCGACGTTCACCTCGGTGTCCGGGCCCAGCCTCGACCACGCAGGCGCCTGGCTGCGCGCCGGGCTGGGCCCGCACCCACGGGCATGGCGTGCCGCGCTCACCCAGCTGGCGCACTCCAGCTACATCGGATTCTTCCAGCTACCCGTGGTCCCCGAGTTGGCCTGTCGCTCAGGAGTACTGGGCGCGTTGGTCGAGGGCGGGACGCACAAGCGTCCGTTGGCCGACATGATCAACGGCCTGCAGCTCTACCGTGCGAACATGTTCCCCCGCATGGCCGCGCCCAGCGAGCAGCACACCGAGGTACCGGTGCAAATCCTCGCCCCCACCCGCGACGTGTACGTGACCGCCGCTCTGCAGACCGAGGCCCCCGTGCGATGGGCCAGCGATCTGCGCACGCGCTCCATCGAGGGCGGGCACTGGGTGGTCAGCAGCCGACCGGACGTCATCGCGCGGTGCACGCGGGAGCTGATCGACCACGTCGAAGGCGGCGCTGAGCCCCGTGCGTTGGCGGCGGCCCGGGTCACCACCGCGGACCGCAGGCGTTTCGAAGGGCAGCTGGTGGTGGTCACCGGCGGCGGTCGCGGCATGGGCCGCGAGACGGCGCTGACCTTCGCCGCGCAGGGCGCCGAGATCATCGTCGCCGACATCAACGACGAGGCCGCCGCCGAAACGGTGCACCTGGCCGAGACGGCCGGGGCTACCGCGCACGCCTATCACCTCGACGTGGCCGATCCGGCGGCGTTCACTCGGTTTGCTGCGATGGTGCGTACCGAGCACGACGTCCCGGACGTGGTGGTGAACAACGCGGGCATCGGCATGGCGGGCTCGTTCTTGGACACCTCCGAGGCGGACTGGAGTCGCGTCATCGACGTCAACCTGTGGAGCGTCATCCACGGATCGCGGCTGTTCGGCGCCCAGATGGTGGCGCGCGGCCAAGGCGGACGCATCGTGAACATCGCCTCGGCGGCGGCCTACTCGCCCTCGCTCACCTACCCGGCCTACGCCACGACCAAGGCCGCGGTGCTCATGCTCACCCAGTGCCTGCGTGCGGAGCTGGGGCGAGAGGGCATCGGGGCCATCGCCATCTGCCCTGGGTTCATCGACACCGACATCTCCAAGACCACGCAGCACGTGGGTCTCAGCGCCGCCGCGCAGGACAAGCGGCGCGCGCACGCGGTGCAGTCCTACGGTCGGCGCAGCTACACCGCGGCGCGGGCGGCCCGCCACATCGTGGACGCGACCTATCGCGACCGGCCGTTGGCTGCGATCACCGCCGAGTCCAAGGCGTTCCACGCTATCTCCCGGTTCACCCCAGGGCTCGCGCGCAAGCTGGCCACCGTAGACCTCAACACGCTATGATCGCTCCGGTGCATTCGCACCACGACGAGCGTGATCAGTGGTGCGCGCCGCTCTCGTGCTCGGCATGCCCCGCCGGTTCCAGCTGGAACGTGGAGTGCTCGACGTCGAAGTGGCCGCGCAGGCAGGCCTGCAGCTGATCCAGGATCTGCGGGCAGTGCCCGTCGCCGAAGCACCCGTCGGCCACCACCACGTGGGCGCTCAGCGCGGGCAGGTCGGAGGTGAGGCTCCAGGCGTGCAAATCGTGCACATCGGTGACGTGCGCAACCCCGAGCATGTGCTGGCGCAGCTCGAGCAGGTCCACGTGCTCGGGCGCGGCCTCCAGCAGTACCCGCCCCGATGCGCGCAGCAAACCCCACGCCGCACGCAGCATGAGCACTACGACCACCAGCGAGGCAATGGCGTCGGCGCGGACGAAGCCCGTGGCCAGGATGACGATGCCGGCGACGACGGTGGCCGCGAACGCGTAGAGGTCGGTCACGATGTGCTGGAACGCGCCCTCGATGTTCAGGCTGGACCGGTTGGCCTTGGCCAGCACCCAGGTGGCCGCCACGTTGACCGCCACGCCGAGCAGCGCCACCAGCAACACCGGCAGACCGGACACCGGCGGGGGGTCGACGAGCCGACCGAGGGATTCCACCGCCACCAGCACGGCCACCACCAACAGGGTGACGCCGTTGACCGCGGCGGAGAGGATCTCCGCCCGCTTGAAGCCGTAGGTCCACGCGTCCCGCGCCGGCCGGGCGGCCAGACGCAACGCCCAGATCGACGCCGCGATAGCGCCCGCGTCGGTGAGCATGTGTCCGGCGTCGGCCAGCAGTGCGAGTGAGCCCGACGCCACGGCCACCACGACCTCGACGAGCATGAACGCCACGATCAGCCCGAGCGCGGTGGCCAGGTATCGCTGGTCGGCGTCGGCGGAGACCGTGTGGTTGTGGCCGCCGTGGGACTCAGCCACGGGGGCGTCCTCGGTGGGCGTCCTTGCCGCCATCAGGGGCACAGCTGCGCATGCATGCAGATCGTACGCAGGTGGGTGGCGGGTCGGGCAGACGCAGTAACGGGCGGTTAGTCACCTGAAACGTGGGGCACGACCAAGTCCACGCCCAGCGCGGCCAGGTGCAGCGGCACCCGAAGCGCATGGGGCCGACCGTTGCGGTGCCAGCCGACCGACACCGCTCCGTCGCGCTCCTCCCGCACCCAGGTGACGGTGAGTGGACCCGTTCGGTCGTTGGCTGGACCCACGGGGAGGAGGACAACGTCTCCGGGCGTGAGGTCGGCGATGGGGTAGGCGCTCACCGTGGCCGACCCTCCGTTGGGCACCGCCAGCTCAGCCGCTGACCGCGGGCCAGCGCTCAGACGAACGCCGACGGGGTGTGCCATGCCAGCGCCGCCTCGGCTACGTCATCGCGGGTGACCGCGCACTGGATCAGCCCGTACGGTCGACGGAGGCGTAATAGACCTCACCATTGTTCGCGGTGTCGAACGGCGACAGGTCGGAGAGGAAGTTGTGGATGTTCGGCGCGGACAGCTTGATCTCCGCGATCTCGGGATGCGCATCGAGGACGGCTTTCCCCATCTCCCACAGCGTCTGCTGCAGCGCCAGCGAGTGCACTTGCGCAAAGCGGGTGAGGCAGTAACCGGTGCACGTCGGCATAGACGGCATCCCAACTGATCTCGGTGCCGACATAGCGCCACCGGGCAGTCAGCGACGTGGCCATCATGCGGTCGTGGGTCTCGGCCAAGGTGGTGTATTCGTCCTTGAGGAAGCCGGCGAACTCGGATCCGGTTGACTTCAGCAACACCAGGTCCTTGAGTCCGGACACGACCCAGGTCTGCTGGTCGGGACCCGGGCCATCCACCGTGACCAGGGCGGTCCGTACTTCGGGGCCCCGCCGCGTCCAGGTGTGCTCGTGTTCCTGCCCGTCGATCGCCACGCGTTCCCAGGCGTATTCCTCCAGTTCGATCCGCGCCCCGGTCACCGGCGCCACGTCGTCGACGAAGTGCCGTGCCAGGTCGATCGCGTAGTCCTCGATCCGGTCGATGCCCTTCTGCTTGGCAAAGGCGAAGCAGGTGTTCTTCTGGGTGTCGGTCGGCAGCACCCGGGATTGGTCGCCCGTCAGGTAGGCGTCCGCGAAGTCGCCCCGCAGGGATGTGGTGACGTTGACATCGCGAATTTCGTGCCGGGGGCCGTCGCGGTAGATCCGTACGACGCGATTTTCGGCTTTGCCGTACTGGTTTTCGCCAAGAATGATGTTCACGGTCAGCTCCCGCGGTAGGTGGAATAGGCAAACGGAGAAAGCAGCAACGGCACGTGGTGGTGCTGCTCCGGATCGGCCAGGGTGAACGTGATCGTCACCTCGGGGTAAAAGCCCTGCTGGCCCGTTTTGGCGAAGTACCGTGCGGTGTCAAAGACGAGCCGGTAGATGCCCGCGTCCAGCGTCCCGGCGGTCAGGCCCGGGACCCGCCCGTCCTCGTCGGTAGTGCCGACACCGACGAGGACACCGTCACGTGTGTGCAACCGCACCTCGACGCCGGCGGCTGGTTTGCCCTTGGCGGTATCCAGAACGTGGGTGCTCACGCCGGTCATGCCGGGATCTCCGCGCCGATAAGACGCTGCAGGCGGATGCGATTGATCTTGCCCAGCTCCGCGCGTACCTGCGCGCGCTCCGTCGCGGGGTCGTTGCGCAGGCGTCGGGTGAGCGAGCTGAGCAGCTCGTCACCGCTGCGGCCATCGGCGCAGACCAAATAAACATGCCCGAAACGCGCCTCGTACTCGGCGTTGCCTGCAGTGAGCGCGCTCGCCGTGCGGATCGAGGATCCTTGCATGGCGGCCTGTTCGCGCTGGGATTCCCCGGCTGCTTGCGCACCGATCCTGGGGTGGCCGGCCATGGCCAGGTCCAGGTCCTGCTCCGTCAGCGCACTCAGCGCGGTATCTGCTGCCGCGCTGAGGGCTCCGACGTTGTGATACGGCCGACCAGCCGCAACCCGACGAGCCCAGCGTATCGCCGAGCAGCAGCGCAACAGGGTGCGCTCGGCCGCCGCTGGAGACAAAGCATTGAATGCGGTGAGATCAAGCGTCTCAGTGATGGTCATGGGCACCTTCTGCAATGAGTGGAGTAGCCGACCGCGGCCCGATGACGAGCTGCGGTTGGCTTGGCACCAAGGTTGGCGCGGAGACCCGAGGCCCGGCTACCCGTCGATTCGCCAAAGTGGGCGCTTCAGCGGGTTGTCGCGCTTGTGTGATTGCACAGTCACGTTCGGGCTTCAGAGGGAGCGCAGGGCGAGGAAGATGTCGACCCGGTCCTCGAGGCGGCTCAGATCGCGGTTCGTGAGCTCTTCGATCCGGTTGATCCGGTACCGCACGGTGTTGACGTGCAGGTGCAGGGCGCTGGCGGCACGGCTCCACGATCCGGAGCTGGCCAGGAAGGCGTCGAGGGTGTGCAGCAGGCCGGCGTTGGTGCGCTGGTCGTAGTCGACGACGGGTCCCAGGACGCGGGTGGCGAAGGTGCGGCGGACGTCGTCGGGGACGGTCGCCAGTAGCAGGACGTAGGAGGCGACCTCGTCGCTGGTGACGATCGATACCGCGCCGGTGCGGAGCTCGGCGAGGCGCCGGGCGTGGCGTGCCTCTTCAAGGGCGCCGGACAGGGCTCCCGGTGCGGAGGGCACGCTGATGCCGACGCTGAGCCGGGCGCGGTGGACGCCCGGAGCCAGCCGGGCCAGGATGGTCCGGATCTTCGTGGTGAGTTCGGGATCCTCGGCCGGCAGTAGGGCGATGGCTCGACGGTCCGCGCTGGTGGCCACCACGGGAGGACCGAAGGAGGCCGCGAGGTCGTCGAGGACGATGCGCGCCGTGTCGAGCAGATCGGGGCGTCCGGGGAAGTCAGCGACCACGGCGACCACGGGTGCCGACGGCTCGAGGCCGGCCTGACGGAGCCGGACCCCGATCTCGACCTGGCTGCCGCCGGCGTCGGCCATCGCCAGCGCCTCCTCGGTGATGTGCCGGACCGAACGCAGGCCCTCGTCGTGGCGGACCCGGTCCAACGCGGCGATCGCGGCCAGCTCGCCGACGGCTTCCACCGTCTCCGGCTGCCATTCCGGTGAGCTGCCCTCGACGACCACCAACCAGCTCGTCAGTCGGTTCTCCAGGGCCGGGCCGACCGTGAACACGCTGTGCGGTGTGTCGGTGCGGCCGTTCGTGACGACGGGCAAGCGGTCAGCAGTGAGAAACGCCCGCGTCACGCTATCCACGTCGTCGGCGTTCATCGGCGTCGGCCCGGCGACCACGTGCCGGCCGGTGGCGGTGAGCACTCGACACAGGTGTCCGGTCTCCGCGGAGACCCGGGCGGCGAGCTCGCTCAGACTCTGGCCCGCGGCGACGGCGGACAGCAGTTGTCGTTGCCGACCGACGGTGGCCGAGAGTCGGGCGCCCCGTTCCGCGCTGACCGCGTTCATGAGGTGTTCGGCCACATCGGCGAACGCGACCTCGGTGGGCACGCCGATCAAGGGCAGTTCCTGGCGTCGGCAGGCCGCCACCAGGTCCTCGGGTACCGAACCGAGCAACGCATCACCGGCGGCGAGGGCGGCCACGCCGCGTTCGGTCAACGCCCGCACGAACACCTCACTGTCGGCGGGGCTGCGGCGCCACATCAGGCCGCTGATCACCAGCTCGTCCCCGGAGAGGTAACGGCTGGGTTCGAGCAGGTCGGTGGTGCAGACCCGCCGCACGGTGCGATCCAGCGCGCCGGGTGGCTCGTAGACGAAGCGCAGTCGCAGTTCGCCGACGGCAAACAGGTCGCGCAGCAGCATGCCTTACCTCCTCGGTGCTTAGAGGAAAGTACAACACCGCACAGGTTGCGCCGCCACGAATTAGTGGGCCGTGACGGTATTGCCGGCGGGCCGGTGCGACCACCATGAATGAGACACCCGCCACATTCTGTTCCACAGCAGGGAGAGCGTTATGGATTTTCTCCAGCCGGCTAGCTGGTCCGAGGCCCTGCAGATCAAGGCCGAACATCCGGAGGCGGTCGCCATCTCCGGTGGCACCGACGTGATGGTCGAGCTCAACTTCGACAAGCAACGGCCGCAATTCCTGCTGGACCTGACCCGGGTGGACGAGCTCACCGACTGGTCGATGGAGTCCGGTGCCGTGCGCCTGGGCGCCGGGGTGACCTACACGCGGGTGATCGCCGAACTGGCCGGGGTGCTGCCCGGGCTGGCCATGGCCTCGCGCACCGTCGGCTCCCCGCAGATCCGTAACCGGGGCACGGTCGGCGGCAACCTCGGCGCGGCCTCACCGGCCGGCGACTCGCACCCGGCGCTGCTCGCTGCCTACGCCGAGGTGGAGCTCGCCTCGGTGAGCGGGGTGCGGCGGCTGCCGTTGACCGAGTTCTACACCGGGGTCAAGCGCAGCGCGCTGGCGGCCGACGAGTTGATCGCCGCGATCGTGATCACGCCCCCGTCCGGCCCGCAGCAGTTCTCCAAGATCGGCACCCGCAACGCGATGGTGATCTCGGTGTCCGCGTTCGGTCTCGCGCTGCATCCTGCGGGCCAGACCGTCGGGACCGGCATCGGATCGGCCGCACCCACCCCACGGCGCGCCTATGACGCCGAGAAGTTCCTGGCCCAGGCCCTGACCGAGGCCGGGTTGTGGGACAGCCGCGGCGAGCTGCCCGACACCGTGGCGCGCGAGTTCGGTGTGCAGGTGCGGGCGGCGGCGTCGCCCATCGACGATGTGCGGGGCACCGCCGCCTACCGGCTGCACTCCCTGGCGGTGATGGCCCGCCGCACCCTGACCTGGGCCTGGAACGACTACCGGAAGGCGGCCTGAGCAATGCGGATCACCACCACGATCAACGGTGAGCGACACGAAGCGGACGACGTGTGGGAAGGCGAGAGCCTGCTCTACGTGCTGCGGGAACGACTCGGGTTGCCCGGCAGCAAGAACGCGTGCGAACAGGGTGAGTGCGGTTCGTGCACGGTGTACCTCGACGAGACTCCGGTGTGTGCGTGCCTGGTGGCGGCGGGGCAGGCGCAGGACCGCGACATCGTCACGGTCGAGGGCCTCGCCGAGCAGGAGACCCTGCATCCGGTGCAGCAGGCCTTCGTCGAGTGCGGGGCGGTGCAGTGCGGGTTCTGCACTCCCGGGCTCGTCGTCGCTGCGCACGACCTTCTCGCCCGCAGCGAACACCCCTCCGACCCGGAGATCCGGGAAGCGTTGGCCGGCAACCTCTGCCGCTGCACCGGGTACGAGAAGATCCTCGACGCCGTCCGTCTCGCGGCCGACCGGCTCGATCCGGTCACGGCGGGGGAGTAAGCGGATGGACGACCTTCCTGCGCGCGCGGTCACCGTCATCGAGGGGTGTGCCGTCGTCACCATGGACGCCGCCCGCAGTGAGTACACGAGCGGGCACGTGGTCATCGAGGGGAACACAATCCTCGCCGTGGGCAGCGGCCCCGCGCCGCGACATGCCTCCGCGCGAGTGGTCGATGGCCGTGGCTGTCTGCTCACCCCGGGGTTGGTGAACACCCACCACCACCTCTACCAGTGGGTCACCCGAGGTCTGGCCGCCGACGACACCTTGTTCGGCTGGCTGCAGACGCTCTACCCGATCTGGGCCGGGATCGACGCCGAGGCAGTGCACGTGGGGGCCCAAGGCGCCTTGGCCTGGCTGGCCCGCACGGGGTGTACCACCACGAGCGATCACCACTACGTCTTCCCCAAAGAAGGCGGCGACGTCTTCGCCGCGGAGGTCACCGCCGCGCAGAACGTCGGGCTGCGGTTCCACCCCTGCCGCGGCTCGATGGACCTCGGTCGCAGCGCCGGGGGTCTACCACCGGACAACGTGGTCGAGGACCGGGACGCGGTGCTGCAGGCCACCGAAGACGCCATCAACCGCTGGCACGATCCGGCACCGGACTCGATGCTGCGCGTGGCGGTCGCTCCCTGTTCACCATTTTCGGTGACCGGCGAGCTGATGCGGGAAGCGGCCGAGCTGGCACGGCGCACCGGGGTACGGCTGCACACCCACCTCGCGGAAACCGCCGACGAGGAGGACTACTGCCGCGAGCACTTCGGCGGCTCACCGCTGGACTACGCTGACGAGCTCGGCTGGACCGGTCCGGACGTCTGGTTCGCGCACGCCGTGCACCTCGACGACGCGGCGGTGAAGCGCATCGGCGCCACCTCCACCGGCGTCGCCCACTGCCCCTCCTCCAACGCCCGGCTCGGCTCCGGCATCGCCCGCGCCGCCGACCTGCGCGCGGCGGGCGGACCGGTCGGTCTCGGCGTGGACGGCGCCGCCAGCAACGAAGCCGCCAGCCTGATCGAGGAGGTGCGGCACGCGGTGCTGTTCGCCCGGGCACGCGGCGGACCACGGGCGATGACCGTGCGCGACGCCCTTGAGCTGGCCACCCTCGGCGGAGCGGCTGTGCTCGGCCGGGAGAAGGAGATCGGCTCCCTGGAGCCGGGAAAGCTCGCCGACCTGGCGTTGTGGCGGATGGACACCTTGGCCCACGCCGACATCACCGACCCGGTGGCGGCGTTGGTCCTCGGCGCGCCTCCACCGCTGGAGCTCCTCCTGGTCGACGGTGCCCCGGTGGTCGAACACGACACCGTGGTCACTCTCGACGAAGACACCGTGGCGGCCCAAGCTGCCACAGTCCACACGACCCTTCTACGTAAAGCCGGGTGAATTTCATGACCCCCACTCCGACCAAGGTGCCCACCGGGGCACCTGCGGGTACCGCTTCCTCTGCCGACGGCGGTATCGGCGCCAACGCCTTGCGACCGGACGGCACCCTGAAGGTCAAGGGTGAGTTCGCCTACGCCAGTGACCTCTGGATGGAGGACATGATCTGGGGCGTCACGCTGCGCAGCCCGCATGTGCACGCCAAGATCGTGTCCATCGACATCGGGCCCGCCCTGGCCACCGCCGGGGTATACGCCGTGCTCACCGCCGACGACGTCCCCGGCGGGAAGGTCGGCCTCGAGCATCCCGACCAGCCCGCGCTGGCCGACGGCGTGGTGCGCTACCAGGGCGAACCGGTGGCACTCGTCGCCGCCGACCACCCCGAGATCGCCCGCCAGGCGGCGAAGAAGATCAACGTCGTCTACGAGGAGCTGCCCGCAGTCACCGACGGGCGCGCGGCTCTGGACCCGGACGCCCCCCGGGTGCACGCGGACGGAAACCTGGTGCGCCACCTCAAGGTCCGCAAGGGCAACCCGAACCCGTTGGCCCCGGTGGTCGTCGCGGTGGACTTCGAGGTGGGCATGCAGGACCAGGCCTTCCTGGGCCCCGAGTCCGGCTTGGCGGTACCCGACGGCGAGGGGGGCGTGGACCTCTACGTCGCCACCCAGTGGCTGCACGCCGACCAGCGGCAGATTTGTGACGCTCTCGGCATCCCGCCGGAGCAGGTGCGCCTGACGCTGGCCGGGGTTGGTGGCGCCTTCGGGGGACGGGAGGACCTGTCCATCCACGTGCACGCCTGTCTGCTGGCCCTGCACACCGGCAAGCCGATCAAGATGGTCTACAACCGCGAAGAGTCCTTCTTCGGCCACGTGCACCGGCATCCCGCGTCGTTGCGCTACGAGTTCGGCGCGGACACCGACGGCCGCTTGCAGTACGGCAAGGCGGAGCTGCTGTTCGACGGCGGGGCGTACGCCTCCTCCACCGGCGCGGTGGTCGGCAACGGCGGCACCCTGGGCCTGGGTCCGTACCGCATTCCCAACGTCCATGTCGACTGCTACGGGGTGTACACCAACAACCCGCCGTGCGGTGCGATGCGCGGATTCGGCTGCGTACAGGCGGCGTTCGCCTACGAAGCCCTGATGGATGAGTTGGCCGACAAACTCGGCATGGACCGGGTTGCCATCCGCCAGCTCAACGGCATGCGCGAGGGCGACGAAAACATCACCGGGCAGCTCGTCGACTCCGCAGCCCCGGTGGCCGAACTGATGCAACGGGTGCAGGACATGCCGCTGCCCCCCGAACGGTCCGCGGAAGACATGGTAGACCTGCGGGGCGGTCCGGGTGGCGTGTCCAACACCACCCATGGCGAGGGAGTCGTGCGGGGCATCGGCTACGGCGTCACGCTGAAGAACACCGCCTTCTCGGAAGGGTTCGACGACCACTCCAGCGCCCGGGTGCGCCTGCAGATCACCGCCGGCGAGCCCACGGTCACCGTGCACACGGCAGCGGCCGAGGTGGGCCAGGGGCTCATCACAGTGCAGCAACAGATCTGCCGTACCGAGCTCGGGGTGGACAGGGTTGTCGTGCACCCGTGCGACACGCAGGTCGGCTCCGGCGGTTCCACCTCCGCCTCCCGCCAGACCTACGTCACCGGTGGCGCGGTCAAGGCTGCCTGCGAGGCGGTACGCGCCACAGTCCTCGAGCGCGCCGCGCAGTTCGTCGGGCAGCCGGTAACGCAGCTGCGGCTGGACGGAGCCAAGATCGTCACCGCCGGCGGTGAGGTCGTGGCCGGCCTGGGCGAGGTCCTCGGGACCGGTGCCGTCGACGAGACGGTGAAGTGGTCGCACCGGGCGACGCACCCGATCGACCCGGAAACCGGGCAGGGAAACGCGCACGTGCAGTACGCGTTCTCTGCGCATCGGGCCGTCGTCGATGTCGACGTCGAGCTGGGGCTGGTGAAGGTGATCGCACTGGACACCGCCCAGGACGTCGGCAAGGCGATCAACCCGGACGCCGTCATCGGTCAGATCCAGGGTGGCACCGCCCAGGGAATGGGGCTTGCGCTGATGGAGGAGGTCATCGTCACCGACGGCAAGGTACGCAACCCGTCATTCACCGACTACCTCATCCCGACGATTCTTGACATGCCGCCGATGAAGATCGAGGTCCTCGAGTACGCCGACCCGCATGCGCCCTACGGCGTCCGCGGGGTGGGCGAGTCGCCGACCATCTCCTCGGGTCCCGCCGTGGCCGCCGCGATCCGGCAGGCGACCGGCAAAGCATTGCGCCGGGTGCCCATCCGGCCTGAGCACATCACCGAGAGCTGAAGGTAGGTCGACGATGCCACGCATGTTCCTCAACGGCACGGCCATGGCCGGCGGCGCCGACCATCATTTGGTTGGCGACTCTTCGCTGGTCGGGGCCATCACCACCGCTCCGCGCTACCGGTTCCACGCGGTCGCCGATGCCTACCCGGCCCTGGAGGATGTCGGCGCCGGCGGGGCAGCCGTGCAGGGCGAGGTGTACGAGATGAGTTACGACCAGCTGCGCGAGGTGCTGCTGCCCGGCGAACCGGCGGGGCTGGAGCTGGGTGTTATCGAACTGGCTGATGGTTCCGTTGCGTTGGCGATGGTGCTCCGCCGTGGTCACGACGCCTTGAGCACCCGCGACATCAGCGAGCTGGGGTCGTGGCGGGCGTACCAGGCGCACCAGTGAGCGAGCGAAGCGACGTGGGGGTTCGACAGTGAGCGAGCGAAGCGACGTGGGGGGTTCGACAGTGAGCATCTACGACCTGCTCATCCGGGCGCCGCGGGCGATCGTCGACGGCCTCGAGCGGAGCTGTTCGGTAGCGGTCCGCGACGGTCAGATTGCCGACGTGTTCGGCTACGACACCGCAGCGGACAGCGCCCAGACTGTGGAGCTCGCCGACGATGAGGTGCTGTTGCCCGGCCTGGTGGACACGCATGTGCACATCAACGAACCCGGCCGCACCGACTGGGAGGGCTTTGTCACGGCTACCAGGGCGGCTGCCGCAGGCGGGGTCACCACTCTCATCGACATGCCGCTGAACTGCATCCCACCCACCGTCGACGTACCGGCTCTGCGGGCCAAGCAGGAAGCCGCGCAGAACCACTGCTTCGTCGACGTCGGCTTCTGGGGCGGTGCCGTTCCCGCCAGCTTGGGTTCGCTGCGGGAGCTGCACGACGCCGGGGTCTTTGGGTTCAAGGCGTTCTTGCTGGATTCCGGGGTGCCGGAGTTCCCGCCGCTGACCCGGCAACAGCTGCTCGCAGCCATGCAGGAACTGGCGCCGTTCGACGGCCTGCTCATCGTGCACGCCGAAGACGCGGAGACCATCGATCACGCGGCGCCTGCCGCCGGACGGGATTACGCCGGCTTCCTCGCCTCTCGCCCACCCGCCGCTGAGCAGACCGCGATCAACCACGTGCTCGATGCGGCCCAGCTGACCGGCGCCCGCGCGCACATCCTGCATCTGGCCAGCGCCGCCGCGCTGCCCGCGCTACGCGCCGCCCGAGCGCGCCACGGCCGGGTCACCGTCGAGACCTGCCCCCACTACCTGACCTTGGCCGCCGAGGACGTCCCCGACGGCGCCACCCTGTTCAAGTGCTGCCCACCGATCCGGGAGACCGCGAACCAGGATGCGCTGTGGGCCGGGCTCGCCGCCGGCACCATCGACATGGTCGTCACCGATCACTCACCCTGCACCCCCGAGTTGAAGATGCTCGACGAGGGCGACTTCGGTGCTGCCTGGGGCGGGGTGTCCTCGCTGCAGATCGGGCTGCCGGTGGTCTGGTCGCAGGCACGTGCCCGCGGGCACTGCCTGGCTGACGTCGTCACCTGGATGGCGCAGCGACCAGCGGAGTTGGTCGGGTTGACCCGCAAGGGCCGAATTACGCCTGGAATGGACGCCGACCTGGTGATCTTTGCACCCGACGAGCACCTCGTCATCGATCCCGCTCGGCTGCACCACCGGCATCCCTGCACGCCCTACGCCGGTGCCACGCTCACCGGGACCGTCCGTACCACCTGGCTGCGCGGCGAGATCGCCGGCGACGTGCCCCGTGGGCGCCTGCTGGTCCGAGGAGAGGAATAGATGGTCAACTATTACGCGCCGCCCGGCGGATTGCCGCCGCAAACTCAGCTGCTCACCGATCGCGCTGTGGTCACCGAGGCCTACACCGTCATCCCCCGCGGGGTGTTGCGGGACATCGTGACCAGCGTGCTGCCCGAGTGGACGCACACCCGGGCGTGGGTCCTTGCCCGCCCCATCGCCGGTTTTTCGACCACTTCGCGCAGCTGATCCTCGAGGTGGCGCCCGGTGGTGGCGCGCAGGCCCCCGAGCCGGAGCCCGGTGTCGAGGGTTTCCTGTTCCTCCTGGACGGTGCGCTGTCGGTCACCATTGCTGGTCAGCGTCATGTACTGATCCCTGGCGGTTTCGCGTTCCTCCCGCCGGGCACTGAGTGGAGTGTGCACAACGACGATGCTGCACCCGCGCGGTTCCACTGGCTCCGCAAGGTCTACGAACCGGTCAGCGGGCACGCACCGCACCCGCAGGTCGGCAACGAGCAGGACATCGCGGCAGCGGTCATGCCGGGCACCGACGACCGGTGGCGGACCACGCGGATGCTCGACCCGGCCGACCTGGCCTACGACATGCACGTCAACGTGGTGACCTTCGAGCCGGGCGCGGTGATCCCGTTCGCGGAGACCCACGTGATGGAGCACGGCATCTACGTGCTGCAGGGCAAGGCCGTCTACCGACTGAACCAGGACTGGGTCGAGGTGGAGGAGGGCGACTTCCTGTGGCTACGCGCCTTCTGCCCGCAGGCCTGTTACGCGGGTGGGCCTGGGCTGTTCCGTTACCTGTTGTACAAGGACGTCAATCGCCAGATCGTGCTGACCCGGCCGTCCGGTGGCCCCTGTTTTCAGTTGACCCGTTTAGAGGAATGCACAGCCGCGGCGGGATAACGTCCGGATAGTTCGTGTGGCCTGCCGGTTCTGCCGCACCACGGCCCCGAGTTCACTATCTATAGCGTCCAAAGGCGCGGAGAATTATCCCGTTACCGCCCTGTGACGGGAATTGTTCAGGCATTGAGAGGTGGATATGCCCGACGTCATTCGTGATATCCACACCGCCCAATATTGGCCGGCGTCCGATGCCTGCTGAAGTGGTCAAATCTGTCGACCGTGCGCTCGACATACTGCAGCACATCGCCGATTCCGGAGGAACGATCGGACTCTCCCGATTGGCCAGCGAAGCGTGTCTGCCACTGCCCACGGTGCACCGGATCGTGCGCTCCCTGCTCGCCCACGACTACGTCCGCCAGGTTCCGTCTCGGCAATACGCGCTGGGACCCCGGCTGGTCCGACTCGGTGAAGCAGCAAGCGGCAACCTGGGCTCGTGGGCGCTCCCGCAGCTTCGTGCACTTGTCAAGGCCACCGGCGAAACGGCCAGTATGGCCATGTTCAACAACGATGACGTCGTGTACCTGGCCGAGGCGCCATCGTCACATTCGATGCGTACCTCCACCCCGATCGGTCGGCGGGTGCCGCCCCACGCCACAGCGGTTGGCAAAGCACTGCTTGCGCAATGCAGCGATGACCAGGTGCGCGCGCTGCTCGAGCGAACTGGGCTGCCTGTGCTGACCCCGAACACTGTGGTCACGACGGAGGCGCTGATCAGCGAGCTGGTCGTAATCCGGCGAAGCGGCTACGCGGTCGATCACGAAGAAGAGGAGCTTGGTGCTTGCTGCGTCGCGGTGGCAGTACCCGAGACGCCGATGCGGGTAGCGATCTCGGTCGCCGGCCCCTCCACCCGGGTGACCGCTGCCCGCGTGCCGCAGCTGGCCGCAACCCTGCAGCGCGCGGCCAGCCACTTGGGCGCGGAGGTCCACCGGGGCCAGGGCGTCAACGCATACCCCGAACCATGAGAGGTAGAGAATGACCCACGTACTGCGCTACGCCGCCAACTGCTCGATGCTGTTCACCGAGCTGCCGCTGCTGCAACGTCCTGCCGCGGCCAAGTCAGCCGGGTTCGACGCCATCGAGATCTGGTGGCCCTTCACCACGTTCGTGCCTGCCGACGCCGAGGTCGACGAGTTCGTCACGGCCGTGCAGGACGCCGGCGTGCAGCTGGTGGGTTTGAACTTCGCCGCGGGTGACATGCCCGGCGGTGACCGTGGGTTGGTGTCGTGGCCGGCGCGCAGCGACGAGTTCCGGGACAACATCGCGGTGACCGTCGGCATCGGGGAGCGGCTGGGCACCCGAGCGCTTAACGCTCTGTACGGCAACCGGGTCGAGGGTGTCACCGCAGCGGAACAGGACGATGTCGCCGCCGACAACCTCGCCCTGGCGGGGGCAGAGGCAGCCCGAATCGGCGGGGTGGTGCTGCTGGAACCGGTCAGCGGTGCCGAGCGGTATCCACTGCGCACCGCCGCCCAGGCAGTGGCGGTGATCGAACGAATAGAGAGATCCCACGGCACCACCAACCTGGCATTGCTCGCCGACCTGTACCACCTGACCGTCAACGGCGACGAACTGTCGCGCGTCGTCGCCGAGCAGGCGGCGCGGATCGGACACGTACAGATCGCCGATGCGCCGGGCCGCGGCGAGCCGGGCACCGGTTCGCTCGACCTCGACGAACACCTCACCGCGCTCGAAGCGACCGGCTACCAAGGCTGGGTCGGTTTGGAGTACAAGCCGACCGAGGCGACCGAGGCGAGCTTGGACTGGCTTCCCCGCCAGCGTCGCGCGGCCGCCGATCACGCCACACACCAGAAGGAGACAACTCGATGACCACGATTGCATTCATCGGCCTGGGCATCATGGGTGCCCCGATGGCCGGACATCTCGTCGACGCCGGCTACGACGTTGTCGGCGTCAACCTCACCCGCGCCCCGGTGGACGCGCTGATCGCCCATGGTGGTCGTGGAGCGGACACCATCGCCGAGGCGGTCGCCGAGGCCGACATGGTGATCACGATGGTTCCGGACAGCCCCGACGTCGAGCTCGCCGCGTTGGGTGAGGACGGCATCTACGCCAACGCCAAGCCGGGAACGCTGCACCTGGACTGCACCTCGATTCGTCCGGATGTGGCCAAGCGCGTCGCCGAGGAGGGCATCAGCCGCGGTTTCCGGGTGGTGGACGCACCGGTCAGCGGAGGCCAGATCGGCGCCGTGCAGGCCAGCCTGTCGATCATGGTCGGCGGCCTTGCCGACGAGGTCGAGGAGGCCCGGCCGATCCTGGAGACGGTGGGCAAGACCGTCGTGCACGTTGGCCCGCACGGCGCGGGCCAAACCGTCACGGCCGCCAACCAGCTGATTGTCGCCGGCACCATCGAGTTGGTCGCCGAGGCCATCGTGTTCCTCGAGGCATACGGCGTCAACACCGAGGCGGCGGTGCGGGTCCTGGCCGGCGGGCTGGCCGGCAACCAGATCCTCGAGCGCAAGGCCGCAGGCATGCTCGCCCGCGAGTTCGAGCCCGGCTTCCGCATCGACCTGCACCACAAGGACATGGGCATCGTGACCGCCGCCGCACGGGAGGCGGGCGTGGCCATTCCGCTCGGCGCGCACGTCGCGCAACTCATCGGCTCGCTGCGCGCCCAGGGCCACGGCGGCCTCGACCACAGCGCGTTGCTGCTGCTGGTCGAGCAGCTCTCCGGCCGTACCTCCACCACCTCAGCAAGGAACTGATCATGACACGTATGCGCGCGATCGATGCGGCTGTGGCCATCCTGCAGGCCGAAGGCATCACCCATTGCTTCGGGCTGCCCGGTGCGGCCATCAACCCGTTCTACTCGGCGCTTCAGGCGAACGGATCCATCACCCACATCCTGGCCCGCCACGTCGAGGGCGCCTCACACATGGCCGAGGGCTACACCCGGGCCAAGGCCGGCAACATCGGTGTGTGCGTCGGCACCAGCGGGCCGGCCGGTACCGACATGATCACCGGTCTGTACGCGGCCTCGGGTGACTCGATCCCGATTCTGTGCATCACCGGGCAGGCGCCGACGGCGAAGCTGCACAAGGAGGACTTCCAGGGCGTGGACATCGCGGCCATCGCGGCGCCGGTGACCAAGGCGGCGACGACGGTCCTGGAGCCCGCGCAGGTTCCCGGGGTCTTCCAGCAGGCCTTCCACCTGATGCGCTCGGGCCGTCCCGGACCTGTCCTGATCGACCTGCCCTTCGACGTGCAAATGGCGGAGATCGAGTTCGACGTCGCCACCTACCAGCCGCTGCCGGTGTACAAGCCGGCGGCCAGTCGCGCGCAGGCCGAGAAGGCCCTGGACATGCTCCAGGCCGCCGAGCGGCCCCTGATCGTCGCCGGCGGCGGCATCATCAACGCCGACGCCAGCGAGCTGCTGGTGGAGCTGGCCGAGCTGCTCGACGTTCCGGTGGTCCCCACGTTGATGGGCTGGGGTGCCATTCCCGACGACCACCGCTTGATGGCCGGGATGGCCGGGTTGCAGACCGCGCAGCGCTACGGCAACGCCACCCTGTTGGCGTCGGACTTCGTGCTGGGCATCGGGAACCGCTGGGCCAACCGGCACACCGGGGGTCTGGACACCTACCGCAAGGGCCGCTCCTTCGTGCACGTCGACATCGAGCCGACGCAGATCGGCCGGGTGTTCGGCCCGGATCTCGGAATCGCCTCGGATGCGAAGCTGGCGCTCGAGTTGTTCGTGGAGATCGCCACCGAACGCAAGACGGCTGGGCAGCTGCCGGACCGCAGCAGCTGGGTCGGCGACTGCGCCGGGCGCAAGGCGTCCATGCAGCGGCGGACCCACTTCGCCGATGTGCCGGTGAAGCCGCAGCGGGTCTATGAGGAGATGAACAAGGCGTTCGACCGGAACGTCCGCTACGTCAGCACAATCGGGCTGTCCCAGATCGCCGGCGGCCAGTTCCTGCACGTCTACGCGCCGCGGCACTGGATCAACGCCGGGCAGGCCGGCCCGCTGGGCTGGACGGTGCCTGCCGCTCTGGGCGTGGCCGTCGCCGACCCGGACGCCACGGTGGTCGCGCTGTCCGGTGACTACGACTTCCAGTTCATGGTCGAGGAGCTGGCGGTCGGCGCGCAGTTCAACATCCCGTATCTGCAGGTGGTGGTGAACAACTCCTACCTCGGGCTGATCCGTCAGTCCCAACGGGGTTTCGACATGGACTACTGCGTGCAGCTGGCCTTCGACAACGTGAACTCGCCCGAGCTCAACGGTTACGGCGTCGACCACACCAAGGTCGCCGAAGGCCTGGGCTGCAAGTCGATCCGCGTGTTCGAGCCCGACGAGCTGCCCACCGCCTTCGAGCAGGCTCAGAAGTTGATGGCCGAGTTCCAGGTTCCGGTCGTCCTCGAGGGGATGCTCGAACGGGTCACGAATATCTCGATGGGCACCGAGCTGGACAACGTCACCGAGTTCGAGGAGCTGGCGACTCTGGGCGAGCACGCCCCGACCGCGATCTCCATGCTCGACTGACCAGGAAAAGGGAGCCGTTGTGACGAACGGGCACGTGCTGATCGCCCCCGACAAGTTCAAGGGGACACTCAGCGCCCTCGAAGTCGCGACGCATCTGGAGGCCGGGCTGCACGCTGCGCAACCCGGTCTGCGCACGGTCACCGTGTCGGTCGCCGACGGGGGCGATGGCACGGTGGACGCCGCGGTGGCGGCCGGCTTCGCCCGGATCACGGTGCCGGTCACCGGGCCCACCGGGCAGCTGATCAAGGCTGCGATCGCCGTGCGCGGGCCGTCCGCCGTGATCGAGGTGGCGGTGGCCTCCGGCCTGGCGTCGCTGCCCGGTGGCCGCCCGGACCCGCTCGGCGCCACCAGCCGCGGAACCGGTGAGTTGGTCGGCGCTGCGTTGGACCGGGGCTGCACCGAGGTCGTCCTCGGGGTGGGTGGCAGCGCCTGCACCGACGGCGGAGCCGGGATGCTGCAGGCATTGGGTGCGCGATTGCGCGACGCCACCGGGGACGAGCTTGCCCCCGGTGGCGCAGCATTGGCCACGCTGGATCACGTCGACCTCGACGGGCTTGATCAGCGGCTGCGCCAGGTCCGCATCGTATTGGCCAGCGACGTCGACAACCCGCTGCTCGGCCCGCGCGGAGCTGCCCGCGTGTACGCACCGCAGAAGGGGGCTTCGCCGGCGGACGTCGCGGTGCTGGAGTCGGCGCTGCGCCGGTGGGCAGCGGCGCTCGGCCCGGACGCCGCGAGGCTGCCCGGCGCCGGGGCGGCCGGGGGGATCGGCTACGCCGCGCTCACCGTGTTGGCCGCGCAGCGGCGGCCCGGCATCGACGTGTTGCTCGGCTTGGTGGGCTTCGCTGACAAGCTGGCGGGTGCCCGGCTGGTCGTCACCGGCGAGGGCTCGCTGGACGAACAGACCCTGCACGGCAAGGCGCCGGCCGGGGTGGCCGCCGTCGCTCGCTCGGCCGGGGTGCCCGTCGTCGCGGTCTGTGGCCGGCAGCTGTTGACTGACGAAGCCCTCGCGGACGCCGGCATCCTCAGCGCGTACGCGCTCACCGGCATCGAGCCCGACGTCGGGCGGTGCATGGCCGAACCCGGCCCGCTGCTGCAACGGCTCGCCGCGACCATCGCCGGAGACTGGCTGCTCGACAACGTGGACGGCTGAGGCAGGGGCAAGGTCATGGGCACGCGCAGTGCGGTAGCACCGGTCAAGAACCAGTCGCTGTGGCGGCTGCCGCAGATGCGACAGCTCCTTGCGATCAGTCTGCTCGGCTTCACCAGCTTCTGCCTCACCCTGGCAGCCGTGCCCACCTGGGCCCATGCCGGGGGCGTCGCCGAATCCGCCGCCGGCCTGCCGACGACAGTCATGCTGGCCAGCACCGTCCTGACCCAGGCGGCGGTTCCGCGGCTGGTTACCCGGTTCGGCGTTGGCCGCACCTTGGCCGCCGGGCTCGTCGCGTTGGGGGCGCCCGCCCCGTTCTGCGCGCTGAGCCACCAGCTGGCGGTGCTGCTGCCCGTTGCGGCCGTACGCGGGTGCGGTTTCGCGGTGCTCACCGTGGTCGGTGCCACGCTGACCGCGACCGTGGCGCCACCGGACCGGCACGGCGAGTCCGTCGGGTTGTACGGGTTGGCCATCGCCGTGCCCAACCTTCTCGGGATCCCGGCCGGGGTGGCGCTCACGCAGCTCGGTGGTTTCGGCTGGGTCGCGTCGGGCGCCGCCATTCCGGTCCTCGCCGTCCCGCTCGCCCTGTCGCTGGGCCGGAGCATTGAGCGAAACGCGGACAACTCTGGGGCTACGGTGTCCTCCTCGCTGTCCGCCCGTCGGACCGTCGCGGTGGTCCTGGCCCCGGCGATGGTGCTGTTGGTCGTGACCCTGGCCGGTGGCGGCCTGATCACCTATCTGCCGATTCAGCGGCCCTCCGGTGTGTTCGCCACCGTTGGGTTGCTGCTCTTCGGCGCCTGTGCCGCGTTGGCGCGGTGGCGCGTCGGGGCGATCGCCGATCGGGTCGGCACCACCGTGCTGCTGCCTGTTTCGGTGGGGGCCGGGGCGGTGGGGGTGTTGCTCGTCGCTGCGGGGTTGGCCGCCGGGTCGTCGGCCGATGCGCTCGTCCTGGTGGGTGCCGTCGCGGCCGGGGCAGGTTATGGGGCAGTGCAGAACCTGACGCTGGTGGTCGCCTTCCTGCGGGCCGGCCCGGGCCGGTCGGCGACAGCCAGTGCTGTGTGGAATGCCGCATTCGATTCGGGCACCGCTATCGGTGCCGTGGCCATCGGTGCCACCGCAGCTGCCGGCCTCGGGGTGCCGGGCGCCTTTGCTGCCTCCGCCGGCCTCGTTGCGGTCAGCCTGCCGCTGGCGTGGTGGATGCGCCCGGCTGCCAACCGGGCCCGGTGTCCTTCTGCGCGTTGATCCGCGCGCACAGCTGGACGCTTAAGGCGTTGCCTGCCGTATTGCCGAGCGGCTGCCGGCGGGTCGGCGGTTGGCCAATCGCCATAGCTTGACGCGGCAGCGCCCGGGCCCAGCGCGGGTGGGGCTGGGCCCATCCGGGGTGCTTGCGCGCCTTCGATCGCTGCGCCCGTGGTTACGCGGCGCTGTGGTGTGGTTGGTTTCGCCGGTGGTGGGCCGGCCTGGGTTCTCGGAGGGGGTCCATCCAGGCCGGTGGGAGGAACCAGGGGTGTCCGTCGGTGCCCAGGATAATGTCCCAGCCGTCGTGGTGGGTGACGCGGTGGTGGTGACCACATAGGAGAATAAGGTTTGCTAAATCGGTTGTCCCACCGTCGATCCAATGCTTCAGATGATGAGTTTGGCACCACGCCGGGGGGCGACCGCACCCCGGAGAGGCACACCCGTGGTCTCGGGCGATCAGCGCCCGGCGTTGCTGTGGGGAAACCAGCCGTTGGCTGCGTCCGAGGTTCAGCGGGACGCCGTCATCGTCGAGCAGGATGGCGGTCAGCTCACAGTCGCAGGCGATCCGACGGGCACTGGCCGCGGAGATGGGGCCGAGCCAGGGCATCCACCCCGGTGTGCCAGGGCGAGCGCCGAACAGCGCTTCGTAGGCGCCGCGGTCCGACGCCGGCCGCTCGGGCTCAGTGGCTTGCACTGGCTCTGTAGCGGTGTGCTCGACCTCAGAGGTCTGTTCTGGCTCAGCCACCTGCTCCGGCTGCGCGGCGGGAGGCTCGTCGGCGATGTTCGCACTGGCGAGGTCGGCGGTGTGGATGAGCAGCGACAGATGCGGGCGTTCGTAGCCCTCGACCGCGGACTCGCCGCTGTTCAGATACCGGCGCAACAGTTCGGTGAACGCATCCGCCCGACGCCGGCCCGCGCTGCGGCGGTCCGCCGTACCGTCGGCGCCAGGCTGGGGCGCGGACAGCGCCGACAACGCGGTGAGCAGCATCTCGGTCGTCTCCGCGTCGAGGTCGGCTTTGACCATCCCGCGCCCACCCAACGTGGTCGAGGCGTGGAACTCGTTGAGTTCGATGTTCTCCGCGTCCGGGACGCTGCCTTCGACGGGCTCGAGCAGGTGCCGCAACGCCGCCGCCCGCCGGGCCAGCTCGACGGGGTTCTCCGTGGCCGCGGCATCCAGCAGGTAGCGCTCACACTCGGGCAGGGCTTCGGCCGGTACCCCGTCGGGCAGGTGAGCGAAGAACCCGACGATCACCTTCGCGTGGGCGGTCGAGATCCGCCCGGCCGCCAAGGCCTCCGCGGTGTCCGGCGACTCCGCGAGCGCCTGCCCCAGCTTCACGATGCCCGTCGCCGCACCGGGGCTCATCCGAGTTGTCCCGGACAGCCAACTCGCCGTGGATGCCGCCCCGGTGGCCTTGGCGGCGCCCCGGCACTCCAGGTCCGCTACCAGGCGCACCCGGAGCGCCTCACACTCCACGATGTGCTGCGTCAGCGCACCGGTCACCGACACAAGCTCCGCCTCGCCCAGACGCCACGGCTCCACCGCGGTCGGGTCCGCGAACACCTCGGGCGACTCCATGCATAGAACACTAGTTCGAACCACCGACAGTTTTGGATGCTAGGGCAATAGCACATTTGCGGTGTCGGCGGTCAGGTCGATGGGGGCTTGGCAGCCGGTGGCGCAGCACTTGCCGGGTTGGCGGCTGGAGAGCCCCCGTCCGCCGGCCACGCCCCGGTCCAGCAGGTTTGCGACGAGTTCGGTCTTCTCGCGGACCGGGTAGTTGCGCCAGATCTCCCGTTTCATGGCTTCGGGCGACCCGCCGCCGTGCAACGAGATGATCGAGTACCAGCCGCCCTGATAGGACGCGGTGAGGTCCTCGACGAGGCGGGAGACTTCGAGGCGTTGGCGGGCGGGGATGTCGCCGCGGGCGCCGAGCACCGCGGACAGCGCGGCGGAGGTGACCGGGTTGTGGTCCTCGGCGGGGCCGGGCAACGCCACGACGAGCCCGCCGGAGACGTAGTGGGCGAGGCGGTGCATGTCGTAGATTCTGTTCGCCAACAAGAGCTTGCCGATGTTGTTGAAGACCGCGTCGGGGATCAGCGACCCGGATGGTTCGGCGGCGGCGTAGGTGGAGGCGGCCACCCCGCAGGCGTAGAAGCCCTCCACGATGGTGATGCGGGCGATCGCGAAGGAGGCCGGCTACACCGCCGGGGCGATCTACGCCTATTTTCCCGCCAAGGAGGCGCTGTACGCCGCGCTGCTCGGCGAATCCCTCGACCGGCTCACCGCCGTGATCCACGCCGCGAGCGGCGGTCGCGACGGCGCGGGCGCGCGGTTCACCGCGGCTGGGTTGGCGTTCTACGACTTCTACGATGCGAATCCGCGCGATCTGGACCTGGGCTTCTACCTGTTCCGCGGCGGCATCAAGCCCCGCGGGCTGACCGCCGAGCTCGACGCCGTGCTCAACACCAAACTGGTCGCCCGCCTGGGCCCGCTCACCGACGCCGCGCTGGAGTTGGGCGTCGACGAGAACACCGCGCGCGCGATGACCGCTGAGGTTTTCGCCCATGCCACCGGGCTGCTGTTGCTCGCCCACACCCGACGACTCGACCTGTTCGGCGTCGACGCCCGCCACCTGCTCACCAGACACCTGGCCGCGCTGGGCGGCCGAGGGAGATCCGATGGAAACGCCGATGCTGTCCTGGCCGGGGCCAGCAACCCTGCCAGCACCGGTACCCGGCCGTAGAGGTTCCTATACGTCCTGTTACTCGAGTTGCCCGAATTCGATGATGGCTGCGGCGTCGGCGGCAGCGGGGAGGGTGCCGAAGGTGGGGGCCCAGTCCGCGCCGAGTCGGGAGGCGCAGAAGACGTCGGCGACCGCTGGTGGTGCGTGGCGGGCGAGCAGTGAGCCTTGCAAGGTGAGTGCCATGGTGCTGACGAGTCGGCGGCCGGTGACGCGCCCGGGGTTGGTCGCGGCCAGCTCCAAATCTTTGACCGCGGCATCCAGGCGCGGGTCGGCGCCGGTCGCGAGTCGCACCTCGTCGAGGTAGGGCTCGAGGGCTTTGGGCTCTTTGGTGAGGACCCGCAAGACGTCGGTGACCATCATGTTTGAGGTGCCCTCCCAGATGGCGTTGAGGGGGGCTTCGCGGTAGTAGCGGGGCATGACGTGTTCTTCGATGTAGCCGTTGCCGCCGAGGCATTCCAGAGCTTCGGCGACGACGACGGGGGCGCGTTTGCAGTTCCAGTACTTCCCGACCGGGGTCAGCAGCCGGGCCAGCAGCCGGTCGTCTTCGGTGTCGGAGTCGGTGCAGGCCGCGAGCCGGAAGCCGAGGTGGGCCGCTGCGGCCCATTCCAGCGTCAGATCGGCCAGGACGTCGGCCATCACGGGCAGCTCGACCAACGGTGCACCGAAGGCGTGGCGGGTGTTGGCGTGGTGCAGCGCCTGGGACAGGGCCGCGCGGATCAGACCGGCCGACCCGACGGCGAAGTCGAGGCGGGTGAGGTCGGAGGAGCCGAGGATAGTCGGGATACCGCGGCCTTCCTCACCGACCAGTACCGCCCAGGTGTCGCGGTACTCGATCTCGCTGGAGGCGTTGTTGCGGTTGCCGAGCTTGTCCTTGAGCCGTTGCAGCTGGAAGGAGTTGTGGGCACCGTCAGGGCGGAACCGGGGGATAAAGAAACATCCCGGGCCGGCCTCGGTGGTGGCCACGGTGAAGAAGCCGTCGCTCATGGGCACGGAGAAGAACCACTTGTGCCCGGTGAGCAGGTAGGCCTCACCGGGGCCCCGCCGGCTGGTCTCGGGGACGGCGGTGGTCTGGTTGGCGCGGAGGTCGGATCCGCCTTGCTTCTCGGTCATCG
>JAABUI010000244.1_pt1 | contig 61713 bp, 61 predicted proteins | sample 5559111 | NCBI WGS metagenome assembly JAABUI01 (sample SAMN10711870, study PRJNA513365) | rock metagenome | isolation source: Antarctica rocks | place: Antarctica: Victoria Land, Buttleship Promontory | reverse complement strand
CGAGTAATGTAGCTTATACCCTTGAGCAGGCCTTGACACGGAATTCCCGCGTCAGCAGGTTGATTTGGGCTGGGGCCTCCAACTTTGGTGCAGAAGGCACTGCAGAGATATTCCCCACTGGGTGGTCGTCCCCTTTCATACTGCCGACGTGGAAACGGCAAGATATGATGATCTGGTGGTAGCGCGGTTGGATGCCCGAGATGCCCCAGGCAGGCGCTCGAGGGTCCTGATAGAATACGGTTTAGCGTCGTGCTTATTAAGCCGTCACTGACCACTCTAACCACGGCTGAGCAAATGTAAATCCGAGCATCCTTCCAGCACTTTAACGATCTATCACTGTGGCTCTGTATAGTTGTACGTCACTTGCTCATATGAGAGTGTCGACCGAGTTCCACATCCAGCATTACAAGATTGTCCTGTTCGGCTCTTAGCTTGGCTGCCGCTATTAGCCGTATCCTCTGCGCGTGGAAACCCATCTGTTTGGCAGATTGCTCCCATTGCCTGGACTGTGAGATGAGTGGCGCAGTACGACGCTCGCATTCAAAACGCGGGATGCTCTTTAGCACTATCAAAGCAGATCCCCCGCAGCAAGCGCGCTTGCTTAACCTTCACGCTTGATTGATACAAACTCTCACTCGTAGCTACATCATGCCGTCTCGAAACAAGCGCAAAGCCGGTGACTTTGACCCGAACAAGTCTGACTCGGAGGACGAGACATACGGCACGTCAGTCTCGAAGCAATATAAGTCAAGATCTTCTAGAGCGCAAGGCGCCTCGTCTCAGAAGAAACAACGTCGAAGGCATAGTGGTGATGACTCAGAGGAAGATGTCATCGAGGAGAGTGATTTGAGTGCCGCCATGACGGATGACGACATTGAAGATGATGAAGAGGTTGAGATTGGGCCGAGTGGGCGACCAAGACGAAAGGCGACAAAGCAACAACCAAAGTATGAGGAAAGCGATAGCGACGACTTTTTGGCTACGGCAGTTGAGGACGAGACGCCCAAGGACAGGCCTGACACGTTATCCTTGGTGGTAAAGCTCAAGACTCCTCGACCTGTACCAGCAAGACGAAGTACGCGAGCACGCAGTGGTAGCGTAGGGAACTCTAGGCCTACTTCTTCTCACATAATGTCCTCGAATACCCGACGAAGTAGCCGCATTGCTCATGATGACTCAGAGCCAGTTGTCGCCCTGACAAACTCAGGTCATCATGTCGACGTCCTACGCCCTGGAACACGAAGCCCGCCCGAAATCCCTAGACCAACGAAGAGTGGCAAAGGGGTCAAGAAGTTACCCACATCAAGCATTGTCTATGAAGAGTCTGAAGAGAGCTCGGCAAGGACAAACGAGGAGCAGCCTCCCGCTGGTGAGCTACCGAGTGAGAGCTATCGGTCCGAGATCGCAGCAAGCGGCGAATATTTACGGGAGGAGGATGAAGATGAAGGAGAACTTCAGCAAGCTCGCACGGATCCTGATGCTGCTGAACAAGACCATGCACTTGTTGAAGAAGGAGGTCTTGATGACGTAGCAGTGATCCCTGAATCAGGTGCCGAAGATGGCCACGAGGAGGATGATGATGACGAGGACCCAATCAGCAAACCTAGACGCTCTCAAAGACAACGTGACGATAATGATATGGGCCAAAGCGCTGAGGATACATTGCGACGCGGCGGCGATCGATCCACACGCCATACGTTGCGTTCAACCCTCGGAAAGCGTAAAACACGCAGCTCCCAGAGAAGTGGTCACCAAGAAAGCAGCGATTTCGAGCCGGTCGCCGAAGAAGGAGCCGAGGAAGACATTTCGGATTCCAGTGCCCCATCAATCTCTCCGCGAAAGGCTGCAGCAGGCAATGATGACGAAGACAGTAGTCCTCGCCGAAGGGGCCACAAACGTCGGAGAGTCAACCCGCGTAGCCAAAGAGCTTCAGACGAGCATGACAGCGAAGTCGCTGAAGAGCTAGCGGAAGAATTGGATGAACTGAAGGGAAGTCGCTCCCGGCGAGCTGCCAGAGCCGGGATCATTTATGACGATAGGAAGACTCGCCAACGGAAGCCTGTGGATTACCGCATCATGCGGCCCGATCTCACACTTGCAGTAGAAGACGAGGGTGAACCATCCACAACTACACCGACTCGAAAAGGACGTGGTGGCCCTGGGGGAGCGTGGCAAAGGACTCTCTTCTCGACATACGGTCCTTTTGGTGGTGCGGGCGGCCCAACACCAGTACTCGGCGGTCCCGGTGGTATCGGTGCTGCTGCTGGCGCTGATTCTGATAGTAGCGATGATGAAATTTCGCAACGTCCACGAGCAAATGCAATTGGTGGGACTGTTGGCATGACCCCTACGGCTGCACACCCTGCGGGCTTGAGCCTCTTCCCGCCTCCTGCAGGTCAATTACATGGCGCTGATGCTCTTCAAGGTCCCCTGGGCACACCCGCAAATGTTGGTAAGATCAAAGACAAAACTGCGCTGGCCGATGCGGATCCCTTAGGCGTTGATCAAAATGTAAATTTCGACAGCGTGGGCGGGCTTCAAGGTCACATAGATCAGCTCAAGGAGATGGTGGCCCTACCCTTACTTTACCCTGAAGTCTTTCAGCGTTTCCATGTAACCCCTCCTCGAGGCGTGTTGTTCCATGGACCTCCCGGGACTGGTAAGACGTTATTAGCCCGGGCTCTCGCATCCAGCGTCAGCTCGCATGGACGAAAAGTGACATTCTACATGCGTAAAGGGGCCGATGCATTGAGCAAATGGGTTGGTGAGGCAGAACGCCAACTCAGATTGTTATTTGAAGAAGCACGGAAAAACCAGCCAAGCATCATCTTTTTCGATGAAATCGACGGTAAGTCGTAAATTGGGTATCAAATTTTCGGGCGATTTCTGATGCCAAACCAGGTCTTGCGCCGGTCAGATCTAGCAAGCAAGAACAGATCCATGCTTCCATTGTCTCGACCCTTCTGGCTCTCATGGACGGAATGGATGGGCGGGGACAAGTCATAGTCATCGGAGCAACCAATCGACCCGACTCAATTGACCCTGCCCTGCGCCGCCCAGGCCGCTTCGACAGAGAATTCTTTTTCCCTCTGCCGAACATAGAAGCACGCCGCACTATTCTAGATATCCACACTAAGGGTTGGGACCCGCCTTTAAGCCCAAATTTCAAGGACGAGATCGCTCAGCTGACGAAGGGTTACGGTGGTGCCGATTTGCGAGCGCTCTGTACGGAAGCGGCTTTGAATGCAGTGCAAAGGCGGTATCCGCAAATTTATAAGTCGAATGAGAAGCTTCAGATTCAACCTGAGACCATCAAGGTGATCGCAAAAGACTTCATGATCTCCGTTAAGAAAATGGTTCCGTCTTCAGAGAGGTCTACATCATCTGGTGCGGCGCCTTTGCCTGCCCAGGTTGAGCCGCTGTTGCGATATCAGCTGAGAGAGATCAAAGCCATAGTTGCAGAAGCAATACCTCAGCAGAATCGCATGACCGCTCTGCAGGAGGCGGAATTCGAAGACGCGGAAGATGATCGAGGAATGAGGGCTGAACGCATGCAGCAAGGTAATGTGTATCAATGTCTGCTTATTGAGTGGCCGCGCTGATGCTGTCTCAGAGTTCGAGCTGTCACGAGTCTTCCGTCCGAGGTTGCTCATCAGGGGTGCTCCAGGAATGGGCCAACAGTATCTTGCTGCAGCGCTCTTGAACCATTTCGAAGGTCTCCACGTGCAGTCGTTTGATCTGCCGACGCTGCTGAGCGACTCAACCCGAGTATGTAGAGTCCTAACGGATGGTAAATTCTGCTAATTATGGCGAAGTCTTCGGAAGCCGCAGTGGTCCAGCTCTTCACCGAGGTTCGACGGCATAAGCCAAGCGTCATCTATATACCTAATGTTGACGTTTGGTATAAGACCGTGGGCGCTGCGGTCATCTCGACATTCCTCAGTTTACTACGGACGTTGGCGCCAACGGATCCTGTCCTACTGCTTGGAATTCTGGAGTGTGAGGATGAAAATATTGATCCACAGATGGTCAAGGATCTCTTCGGGTTTTCACGGAAGAATCAATTCGATATTCCCCGTCCTGATAGAGTAAGTTTTCTACGCAATGTCTATCGAAAGTGGCCGAAATCTAATACATCTATAGCAATCACGCCACGAGTATTTCATCCCGGTAGTAGACTATGTAAACACTTCGCCATCAGAGTTCCCCGAGCCCGCAGATCGCAGGAGAAGACAGTTTGAAATTCTAATTCCAGTGCCTCCCGAGCCAGCGAAAGAACCACCGCCTTTAACCAAAACAGAGATCAAAGCACAGAAGAAAAAGGATCGACTGCTGTTGAACATGCTCAAGCAATATATACAGCCCATTATGGACCAAATCAAGTTGAAGAATAAGAAATTTAGAACAGGAGTAATCGATGAAGGTCAGATTGGATATCTGTACGAAGAGGAAGATCCCACCATTGTAAGTACCGATCTACCGCCAGACGAGAGGCGCTTGGATCCATCACGCCCTTACGAAAAGGCCACGGACGACCACGGGGAGCCTGGGCTGGTTCACGTAGCTACGGGTAAATTTTTCTATAATCTGGAGATCGTGACAATCGAGAAGCGCCTATCGAACGGCTATTATAAGAGACCGAGAGATTTTGCAGCAGATATCAAGAAGCTGGCTAAAGACGCCAAAGCTGTCGGTGACCAAGAGCGTATCATTAAAGCAAACGAGCTCCTGACCAACGTTGAGGTTGATATGGAGGACATTGGAGTGCGAGCGCCCCAACTTGTAGCTGAACTCGAAAATGTTTATGCGCGAGAAAGCAAGCGGGAGAAAGAGATGGTGGAAAAGGCCAAAGAGTTGGCTGCGGCCGAGGGACGTAAGCTCGAGGCTATAGTATCGAATGTTCCCCCGCCTGATATGGGTGCTTCGTCTGCCGATCAGTCGATTGGACCTATCGTGCTGGGCCAGCCTGTCACCAACGGTGTGGTGCACCACCATCCAATTACCCCTTCAAACCCTTCACAGCCGAGCACTCTAACCAACGGGTACTCTGGCGGTATTTCAGACCTGGATGATCTCCAAGGACACCACAACAGCAACGGTACATCTGTACCGTCTAGGGAGGGCGACGTCCGTCTGTCAAATAGTGATGACATGCAATCACACGAGAGAGAAACCCAGAGCAGCTCGTTCGGACCTTCTGCTCAGACTCGGCCTCTAAACTCATACACAGGCGGAGCGTCGTCGTTGGAGCATAGACGATCCATACCCGGAAGCCTTTCCCAGCACAGTCTGATTACGCCTATGGCAGAAGGCTCAAACTTGCGTGACTATACCAACTATGCGTCGACCACCTCTTCGGAGAAGAGAAACACAGGATCCTCAGGCGACAAAAACACTCAGAGCACTACAGGGAAACCCGACGGTCCGGATTTTTCCATGTTTGGTGAACCGGTGGAAGGCAATTCTCAGCTTCCAGATACACGGGGCAATACACAAGGTACGTACAACATCGCACACTACCTACCTTGAATCTTCAACTGATGATGAATTAGGTTCTCAAAATTCCAATCGCCCTAACAGCAATCCGTCAAGCTCTCAAGGCCAAGGCACAAGCTCCCAGCCAGAGCGCTTGTCACAGGCGCCTGCAGTGCCTCAATGGCCCCGGGACAAATCGAGCATCAACTCAATTCTCAATGATCCCGCTCCTGGATCATCCAGGGCCCTGACGACCGTAGAGCCTCGACTTCTGATTGATCACGCTTACTGTTCTAACCTTCTCGAGGCTCTTGTGAACGACACGAGCGGATGCGGTGTGGAGCAGCTTGAGCAGATCCATTCAGCCTTAATGAGCGAGATTTGGAGGACAAGAGACCAGTGGGACCGAGCGCGGGTGGCCAGGAAGGCGGGCGACATTCTCAATGAAGTGTTGGAAGACATTCGTGTCTGTCAGGGAATGGCTACGGGAAGCATGGAAATTGAGGATTAGAATTTTCCTGGCTTGCCTGCACGAAAAGACGTCGTCAGTACTGATTTAATACATATGACCTGGTGCTGGGCTTGTACAAACAGTACGCAGGAATGAGTCGACGGGAAGATTTGGATCATTGTGTCCGTGTCAAAATCGGCGAGGTCATTCGGCCCGGCGAGCGAGGAGTTTGGATTTAGGGGGGGTCGGAAGGCAGCGGTAGCCCGCCAAGTATCAGACGAAAGCATGAGTATAATTCATCAAGAAGACATCTATAGTCATCGAGCGAGCGCTCGGACGGCTTATCCGAGAGGAATGAGAAGAGGCCACGAGCAGCGGGCTGCCTCACCTTCCGGATGGATCATGTCATCTTTGCCATCTTCGGTTCTCCACAAAGCCATCTGCTTCAGATACCTGCTCTGAGATCCCCCAATTTATCTACCCAAGCGCTCGGCACAGTCTGCCCGTCTGCCCAATCCGCCGTCCCCCTCGTGACTCCGGTCAGAACACATAGAGTCCCACCCAAGCCTCCTTCGATCCCAAATCTGATATCCGTATCCAGTCGATCTCCTACCATACAAGTCTTCTTCCTGTCGAACTGGAATTTCCCCTCGATGGCTTCCATCATTGCCTGGCTAGGCTTGCCTAAGCTCGTCGGCTTCTTCCCTCCCATTGCTGCCACCAAAGGTGCCGCACAAGCACCTGCTCCGGGAAAGAGCGTTGACGAAGACGGCAATGTCACATCTATGTTTGTAGCTAGAAACACGGCCCCACGTCGAAGGTAATGGTAGGCCAAGCTGAGTTTCAGGTAGTTGATGTGAAAGTCTAAACCGCAAAGTACCACACCTACGGAAGGGTCGAGAACAGAACCGGATGCAATGGAATTGTAGTCCTCTTGCTCCATGTTTCGGTTCAGGGCAGGATCGGTGCCGCCGATGTGACGGATGTTCTCGGAGTCAAGCTCGCTTTCGATACCGGCCTCTCCAAGGACATATACAGTCCTCTTATCAGGAGGTAGCTGTAGGATTCGGGATATGTATACGGCGGCGCTATAGGCGGAGCCAAAGACTTCGTCCTAGAGGATGGCTTTGAGCTGATGGCGCCAATAGAACCCTCGAAATGGACGTACAGCTGTAGCCGGAATCCCCATGCTTGTAAGCTTTTGGTTGTAGTCCCCTCGCGACTTGGTACTGTTGTTCGTGACGAACACGACTTGTTTCCCTGAGATGGGACAATGAGCTATGCATGGCAAATGTAATACGATCTTTACCTCTGCCTCTCAAAAGCTCCAACGTCTCCACGGTCCCCTCGAAGACATGTTGGCCGGACCATAAGACGCCTGTCCTTCTCACATGGTGAGCAAGAAGCCTCTATGGCTGAGGCCATGGTCGCTTTCAGGCGTGTAAGCCGCCCAGGAGGGTGATTTTGGCTGCACATACCATCACAGTCAAAGAGGAAGACCTGGCATGGAAGTCAGAAGGATAGTGGAGGAACGTTAGTGCCCTAGCCTTTCAGATGCCTTCCCAACAAGATGAACGGCGACGGCGACCCACATCGAATCTGTCTATGAAATCCTTGATGCCTTCTTTGTCACCGCTCAGGTACTTTGGTGAAGGAGACATTGTGGCAGACAGCGTCTGTTACTACAGATGATTTGAAGAGGGCACAACCAAGGTCAAGTGTTAAAATCATCGCATAACTCTTGGTACGATTGGGCGATGCGATGCTTGAACAAAGTCACTTGCTGCGCCCGGGTCCTGTTACAATCTCTTGTCTACATGGTCATTTATCGATGTTACAGCGATATGGGTAATTCATCAGAGCCTCTTCCCTATGTTTTATCTGTTTTTAAACCGATCTAGTCGACGATGATTTTGCTTGCCAGCTCCGAATAATGCTTGAAGAAGCTCTCAAAGAGCCTGATCGCGTAATCGACATCATATACACCGCCTGTCTCTCTTATACTATGCATGCTCATCTGAGGGTTACCCAGATCCAATGTTCTGGCTCCCAAAGCTGCCGACAGCATAGGCCCAATCGTACTTCCACAGCTGGAGTCATTACGTACTACGAATAATTGCAACGGAGCTTCTGCTCTGCGAGCGGCTTCTTCGAGTAGTACTATACCGGGTGAGTTGGTGGCATAGCGAGCGTTGGCATTGATTTTGATCACCGTGCCACCGTTCATTTCCGGTTTGTGATCGGATTCATAGTTTGCCGCGTAGTTCGGATTCACCGAATGCGCCATGTCTGCAGAGATGAGGAAGGACTTTGATAAAGTCTGTTCGTAGGCATCAACATCAACACCAGACTCTGACTTCTTCCCGATTGGAAGCACCGAAAGTCGCCGAACCATCGTCGGCAAAAAATTCGAGTCAGCCCCTTGGGCGGTCTGGCTACCTATCTCTTCGTGGTCGAACAGAGTAATCAAGCGTAGGGATTCTTCATTCTCGAGAGACGCAGAAGAACTAACGGAATTGATGAGACCCATGGTTGAGCAAAAGGACATTTCCAAATTGTCAAGTCGTGGAGAAAACAGTAACTCGTCATTGATTCCCCCGACGCATGATTTTTGGGTATCGAAAAGCACCATTTCAAAGTCAACGACATCGGATGGTTGCACTCCGGCTTCCTTACCTATCAACTCAATCAGGTAAGGATGATGACGCTGATCCGGCGCTTTTAAAGGTCTAAACGAGTCGGAATTCGTATCCTTCTTCGTGGTCTCTGCACTACTACTTTTGACCTTGCCATGACGATTAAGCTCCGCTGCGACAAGACCCGCGATGGGAAACAGTTGCGTCTCCTTGTTGAAACTGAACGGATCTTGACGGTCGAGATGTACTGCGAGGGTAGGGATTCGAAGGATTGGTCGTTCTATCTTGACAAGCTTTTGAATGAGGCTTCCATTGCCATCCTTCACCATCACTCGACCCGCAATACTGAGGTCTCGGTCAAACCATGTGTGCCATAGTCCACCACCATACGTCTCCACGCCGACTTGGATGAACCCATTGCTCTCTCTTTTGCTAATGGGCTTGACCCGCAGCGTTGGGGAGTCCGTGTGTGCGCCAATCATGGCCACAGGATTCCCGGGTCTCCATTTCTTGCCTATGGCGAATGCCATGATGGTCGAAGTATTTCGTGTAAGGTAGTATTTTCCACCTGGAGTACACTGAGTACTCCATGAGTCCTTCTCATCCAAGCGTTGAAATCCAGCTTTCTCAAGCTTGTTTTTGACCGCGTCAACCGCGTGGAAAGGAGTCGGTGAGGCATTGATGAATGAGAGAAGCTCATGCGCGCCTGCAGCGGTGGCGCCCATCGTTGAAGTGCCGTAATCGCGGGACAACAAGGTGTGTGATGCTATATACAAGGGAGGCAGGAGTGGTGAACCAGCGACCGACAGCAGCCCTGGCTGTTGACGTTCACGATGTCTCCAACACCTGGGCACGACACATTTTATATGCAGTCTCGCCGCTGTTGAAGAATGGAGCCTTTTCGAGGCGAATGCAGGACCAATCATGGGCTGGTGTGAGGCGACATGTCAAACGCTCGTTTTGGTGGTGCGTCCGTACCTAGCCTCCTAGCCTCCTAGCCTCGGGCGCGAGAGACCTATGATTAGGCCCGCGCGAACTTTTGTTTTGATGCATTGCCAGTAAGTACTAGTGAAGTGACTTGCAAGGCGAACATCTCACGAGTCTCGAAAACCCTCTCCATAGTTAACGTCTGTGTTGATCCGACTTTTGCTCAATCCACTTGCCTGACGAATGCCCATTAGATTCAACGGTCGGCAACCCACCGTTTGGGACGAGACTAAAACAGCGGAACAACCCCTAGCTCAGTAAAGTGGTTGTATTCGACAGCTTTACCGACTGAAGTGAACACCAACAAACCCCGTTGATGATACTGATATCGACTATTGACCCACCGCCGGCATCTGCTGCGCCTCCGGAGGGTTCGGACTGGTGCTGCGTGAGCTGCGAATTGCTTCATGCGCAGACAATCGACTCCGGAGAAAAGGTGGAGACCACTTGGGCAAGCACCTCTGTGCAACCATCTCCAGGGGGCAATTCTGTTTCCCAGCAATCATCGAATCCTAGCAGCCGTGGCAGACTGTGTTGAGCACAATACGGTGTGAATACCGGAGACTCGTGTCTCGTCAACATGCCGCAACTCACTCCCGAATCTCACATTTCTTCTTCCATCACCTCCATGACCGTCGACAACTCGCGCCCACTCGACTTGGTCTCATCGCCAGACACCAAGACGCCACCAACGGCGATGGCGAAACGCAACCACTCGAACGCTCAGGGGGTTAACGGCATGGCAAGGGCAGGATCTGAACCAATAGACCCCGGTGCCCTCACCAAGGCATTGAAGGATATGGAGGATGCAGGACGTTCAAGAGAAAGAACACCAGGCGCTAGTCCAAGTCGAAAGAGGCAGAGGGTCTATGGTGACAGGTTAGTTGAATGTCTCTAAGTTTGCCTGGGACAGCTTCCACTCGTGCACCTTTGTAACGAAAGATTCTGTGTGTCTAAGTTTCGATGGTTCGAGAGCCATTCGGACGCCTGCAAGAACTCCGGAGCTGAGCTTTGCAGATGATTCAGAGACCAGTCTCAAAGCTGATGACAATTTGATTACAGATTCATCCCAAATCGTGAAGGTCAGGACCTTCAAGCCAGTTTTAGCCTTCTACATGATGATGCGTCACCTACAACGCCCTCGAAAGCGAAGAGGCGTACTCCTCATGGCGAACTTCATTTCCAGAAAAGTAAGTCAAATCTCGAGCTGCCAGAGGCTCGAGAAAACTTCATCTAATGACCAGTAGCTGAGGAAGCAAACCGAACGTTCTCAACCCTCCTCCGATCCGAACTTTTCGATACGACCATCCCGCAACCTACTCCCCCAAGTTTATCCCCTGATCTTATATCAACCCACTCGACTACAATCAATGATCCTTCAAGATCCAGAACACCGCCTACCAACCTATCCTCGTCCTCCCTACCTCCCGCCAGTCTCACCCCTTCAACGCCCCACAAGAATCTTTTCACGTACATGTCTCCTCGACATCATACCAACATATCGGGACATCCCACGCCCTCAAGAACACCTCAGAGCCGACGTGGCCCTAACTTAAACCCAACCTCGGACCTGTACAGCTTGTCTCCTGTTCGATTTGATAGCCAGCGCCTTCTTCTCAGCCCCAGGAAAGTGCCACGTGCTGTCAGCAAAGTTCCATTCAAAGTCCTAGATGCGCCGGATCTTGCCGACGACTTCTACCTAAATCTCGTAGACTGGGGCGGCAGTAACATTCTGGGCGTGGGCTTGGGAGCCTGCGTGTATATGTGGAATTCGGCTTCTGGACGTGTCACTAAGCTTTGTGACCTCCAAGATGATATTGTTACCTCAGTCTCGTGGATACAAAGAGGCACTCATGTATCAATTGGTACCAGCAAAGGTCTTGTCCAGATATGGGACGCAGAGAAGCAACGTCGCCTGCGAACCATGACTGGCCATACTGCTCGAGTAGGAGCGCTAGCGTGGAATGACCATATATTGACCTCCGGGTCTCGTGACCGCCTCATCTACCATCGGGATGTGAGGCAACCCGCCCAATATCTTCGGAAGCTTGTAGGCCACAAACAAGAAGTCTGTGGCCTGAGGTGGAATACCGAAGACGGACAGCTTGCGTCTGGTGGGAATGACAACAAGCTCATGGTTTGGGACAAGTTGTCGGAAACTCCTCTTTATAAGTTCAATGAGCACACAGCTGCTGTAAAGGCCATAGCTTGGTCACCACACCAGCGCAACCTCCTTGCATCTGGTGGCGGCACAGCGGACCGCCGCATCAAGTTTTGGAACACCTCTACAGGCCAATGCGTACAGGAACTCGACACGGGGTCTCAGGTGTGTAATCTTGCCTGGTCCAAAAACAGTAATGAGCTTGTATCCACCCATGGCTACAGTCAGAATCAGATTGTAGTTTGGAAATACCCCAGTATGACCCAGGTGGCAAGCCTGACGGGGCACACTTATCGCGTTCTCTACCTAGCTATGAGTCCAGATGGCCAAACTGTTGTCACAGGAGCCGGCGACGAAACCCTGAGGTTTTGGAAATGCTTCGGGAAGCGGGAACGAGACGGAGTCGGCGGGGATGGAGCAGGGGCAAGGATGGAGCGGTGGAGTGTTATTAGATGAGGGAACGAGCGACGGAGCTGAGAAACGGTGTGTCTATATGGGGACTCATTTAGCCGGGAGTTTCTGGATCCTTGAGCAAAACAAGTGGCTGGACAAGCATCATGAGCTTTTCGAGAGGGAGGCACCCAACAAATAGCGAGGCGCTCGGCTTGGGCATCACTCTTGCGTTGTGGACGAAAAGGTCGCCGAACGGAACAGTGGGCTCAGTGTTGGCCCGTTGGGCTTCAAGCTTCGGTGTAGGAATTCAATAGACGATTGCGAAAGCCGACTGTTTGTCTAATGCGAGTTTGCCAAGCTATCCATTCAAAGGATGAGCCTCCCAGGTTCAACTTGCAAAATGGTCTTCACTCTTTCCAGGAATACTCTTGCCCGTTTCTCCTCCCCCTTTGAGGCACTTACACTGAACACCTTGGTCGCGTCGCCTGCATTCAACACAGCCGCTGTATCAGGCGAGGGCATCCCAACCGCTTTCCTCGGCCTGGGAGAAGCGGTGCCAGTCAATATGTCGTACACATCACGTTGCGGTGTTAATCTCTCCGCGATAGGCTGTATCGGAAAGGCAGTGATTTGCGGAATGTATCCCCCTTTGGATGCCCCCAATCTAACATCATTGAGACCGAGGATATCGTTAAAGAGCTCATCGGCTGTAGGCTTTGCAGTCGCCGAACGGGGCAGGTCATCGTTCGCGAGTTCTGCAGCCCGAGCCACAAATGTAGAGAGAGGGAGTGTGACGCCTAAGGTGGCTTGGATCCGTTTTTGCACCGAGAGCACCGATGATAAGGAGACGGGAATTGCTACTTTGGTATCGATTGGATCCACTTCGGGTACCTCTTGCGCTTGAGCATGGCTTTGAGGTTGAGGAGGCGTTTCTTTGCGCGGAGCTGGCTTAGCAGTACTGAGATCTAGATGTCCGAGTTTTGATATTCGCGCCGATTGGTCTGACGAGTAGGAGGACGATATACGACCTAAGTATGCTAGGACGTCTCCTTTCAGCAACCGTCCTTTGGGTCCGCTCGCGGGGATCTTATCGGCTTCGGACGTGGGGATGTTTTTCTCGTGGAAGAGTTGGACGATGGAAGGATACAAGGGATATGTTTGCTTCTGAGATTTACTCGAGGGCCGATGAGGGGAAGGATTTTCAGAGGGAATTGCAGTCGCTGTTTCTTTGCTCTTTGGAGACGGAGGAGCTTTGGCCTGAGATTCAGATGAAGGTGTAGCATCAACATCAGATTTGATATCATCTTTGGGCGAGGGAGATGGCGCAGATTCTTCAGCAGGAAGAGGGAGGGTGCTCAAATCATCGTCGGTCTCAGCTATCACTGCTATTCGTGTGCCGACTTTGACAGCTTTCGCGCCCGATTGCTGCTGTAGTTCGACATGGTATTAGCACAATGAGACAGCGGCATATTTCCTAGATTCAGTTACCATGATCTTGCACATTTTCCCGTCATCCTGAGCCTCCACATCCATTTGGGCCTTGTCGGTTTCTATTTCGAGAAGGACATCGCCTGTCGAGAAGGTATCACCTGCCAGAAAGATGTCAGCATTCTAAAGATCCTGCAACACCCACACCTGTTTCAATTCATTTTCCTACCTTCGTTGACTTTCCAGCTCGCAATATTCCCCTCGGTCATTGTCGGCGACATTGCGGGCATTGTGAAATTTTGGGCTACCAGTGTCCTTGCGTTGCTCTGGAAGCCTACAGCGCAATGTCAGAATGATGATTAAGAGAGGCTCCAGCCAAAGGCCGGCTCGCGCACACCTCTTGCGAATGCATGACGGCGCATTGAACGGCGTGAAAGCCAGGCAACCTCTCTGCTCGCTCTGCAAGAAGACGCCATGGCCTTTGAGTATTTATGCGATGCACACTGCCTTCTCCAAGGTCAATTGGCGTCCTATGGCATGACGGTGAGATTGTTGGGGAGGTACGATGCACATCAAAAGTTTCCGCGCAGCCAACGCCGACCTAGTCCGGGAGTTTAAGGTGAGCACCTGGGTCACGTGATTTCGCGCAATCCTTTCGGACTCTGTGGACTCTGTGGACGAGGTGGTAGATTCCATCGGCCTCTGAGGCGAAGAGGATTCGCAATTCGCAAGAGACTAGAAACAACATGAGAACAATGCTGCATGCGCAATGCACCCGCCGTCGATGCTCTCCGTCCATATTCAAGGTGTACGACTCCTCTCAATCCATCATCTCGTGGCCGAAGCGTAGGACGGGTCTCGATACTCGAAGGCTTGCACACGCGAAATCTATTCCTTCATTGAAGGGCTCCAAGACTGTCTCGAGGCTGAAACAGGGTGCTTCCTTTGCACCAACAAAGGCTGTGCCCTATGAATCTTTGGACAAAAGACTCGCCAATCGTGATTCGCCTACCTTGCTATATCAAGCGTCATCTTATCGACCGGTACATGCCCCTTCCAAATTTCCTTTCAATTTCGCACAACGAATTGGGACATCTCTTTCTGCCATGAAGCACCATATTGTCGCTCGCCGCTCTAGCGTCTACAGCTTGCCGTGTTGTGCAGACGCAATGTGGAGAGATCGACGCTGAATCCAATATATATCTAGTATCTTGTCGGTTGTTACTCCGCCGGAATCTTCTTAGTCTCTACAGCCGCCTGGCATTTTCAAACCCAGTATTATTTCTACCCCGCAGACTTGCCAGAATATGTACGAGTGTTCAATACCGTCACTAGTTTCGCGCTAGTTTGCGGTGGCTCTTGGATGTTTTTCAAGGTGAGTGTTCCAGCTTGCCTTGGGTTGTTGGCCCATCGACTAATCTTGGAGTAGACACACAACATCGTTAAAACAATCGCCTCTTTCCCCTCGTCCTCTGTCGCTGGACCACGATCCTTGCTCTTACATATAGAAAGGATTCCCGTGCTCCCATTCAGGCAACCTAAAGTAGTGAAAGTGCCTCATAATGACTTGACTGTCTCTTTGCGCCTCTACAACGATAACGCTGAGCAAAGAATAGAAGCTGAGATCGAGCAGATGACACAGCGAGAAGAGCGGCTACAGGCATTTGCGAAAACAAATCTCCTTACATTGCCCTTCAGGCAAGCGGGTTACTGGATGTGGAGAGGTTTCATGGGCGTTAGAAGAGCATTTACTAACGAAGGATTCATTTATCTCCATATCAAGGGATATAACAGGGTATGGAAGCTCGGCAGTGATCCAGCGTGGGCTCTGGACGACGGGAAGGCCTTGGATAAGTTGGTGAAACTCAAGATCGGATGAAACGGTGTAACCACTCGGAGCGGAGAGTAAATGATCGGTGCTATTGAACATCCATCAAGTCATTCCAAAGAAGACACAGGCCACGCCGCCAACAAAAGTCAGATAGCATTTCCGGGTAATGGAAATGTTTACCCGAAAAGACTCTCGAGGGATCATTCGAGCTGCAGGTCGTCAAAAATCCGTTGTTTCGCCACAAGGAAGAGAGGAAGACTAGATCAATTTTGGGGACCAATGATGGAAAGGAAGAGCGATCTACCCTGTAAGAAGAGGTGCAAATTGGTCACACAAAATGAGACGTTTTGGGCTAAGTGCTCCGCCTACAAGAGACGACTTTACTTTGATGGAGCTTCATCAATCATCGACCAATTCATGTGGGTAGATTTTAATCTCATTCGAAGTACATGCACGTCCATTCTGACAGGAGAAGCTTGGTTCAGAAAACGATAGGATCAACAGTACGAGGACATGTCTATACACCTTCCATGACATCATTGGTATTTCCTCATCTGCGGTGAAAATCGTCAGCTTGAGATCAAAGTTCAGACGCGGAAACAGGATGGGACTTACATCGAGAGTCAGGGACTTGCTAGAATTCGCCCCTTGATCCCTATAGATACCCACCAGAGCCTCGCTGTTCTGGAAAAGACCCGTCTTCAAGCTAATGACGATGAATTGCATTCCCGGTCTCGCGTGTTCTCGTATATAATTCGCAATCTTTGCAACATTTGCATTATCAAGTGCGGCATCGACTTCATCCAGCACGAAGAATGGAGATGGTTGATAGCTGTGGACTGCGAAAAGCAAGGCAAGAGCAGCCATGGTCTTTTCCCCACCGGAGAGGTGCTCCATATCCCGGAAACGCTTGAGAGGGGGCATGGCGTGATACTTGATACCGTCAAGATACGGCTCATCCCCGTCTTCCATGTCGAGGTAGCTATTGAAGATTAGCGCCAGTGTAGTGTGCCATTCCTGGAATTTACGTACGCCTGTCCGCCCATAGGTAACGCTGCTTCCCTTGTGAGATCTTTGTAGATGGGTCCGATCTGCTCCGAAATGTGAGAGAAGGCTTTGCTAAAGAGCTCGAAGCGCTTCTCCTTGATCTCCTGAAAATCATCCTTTGCTCTCTTGGCGCGTTTCCGGGCATCTTCGAAGTCCTTGTCTGTCGTCTTGAGTCGATCTTGTACGACTCCTAGACGCTCAACTGCTCGCATGTTGGGCGCCATGTTTTCTAACTCATTGTTCAGAGTCTTGACGCGATCTTGTAGCTCGGCATCTATTTTGTCGTCGTCACTCTGGAAGGGATAATTAGTACCTACGACAAGCTACAGACGTGAGAGGTCTTAGGATACTCACCTCTCTCAGATCTTCATCAAGGTCGTCAAAGTCAAGTTCGATACCGTAATCCTGAACGTCTGAAGGATGCAAGGTAGTTGCTTCTTGATCCTCCTCCTCATCCATAGCATTTGGATCGGTTTGCAGTATATCGTCGAGCGGTAATTGGTCCAGACTCCTTGATCCTTCTTCAAGCGGTATGTGGATGTCTTCAAGTTTGCATCTACGCAAAAGAGTATACCTGCTAGACGCATTGAGCTGCCGGTCCGCTTCCAGAGAGGAAATGGCCTTTAGTGTCACTTCAACATCCTTGCCTCTCTTCTGAACCTCTCGACGTTGCCCCAGTACCTTTTCTGCCTTCTGCGTATGCCTCGATTTGAGTTGTTCCAATTGTTCCGTCAGCTGGTCCAGCTTCACCATCAGCGTGTCTACCTCATTTTGCGATGACTCTTTTTCTGCCCGAAGTTCGTGAATCAGAGACTCGTCCTGGCGAGCGCGGTTTTCCAAAACCTTGATGCGACCGTTGGTCTCTTGTAACTGCTGCTGCTCGTAGCTGATCCGACTCTCTAGACGACTTTTGTGGGTGCTGAACTCTAGCCTCTTTTGGGCCCCTTCTTGTTGCAACGAGCCCTGTTGGGCTTCGTAGGACCGAATGTTGCTGTACCCTAGCCGCCTACAGAAATCGGCGAAGACCTGATCCTGGACCTCACCGACAGCATCTTGACATTCGGTCAGGGTGCTCTCAAGTTCTTGGAATTCGCGTAGCTTCTGCTCATACTTCGGTCTAGCAGTCGCTAGCTCTTGTCGAGCGTGTGACAGCTCCCTTTGCTTACTGTTCTCATTGCGCTCGTGCGCCTTGGCTTCTTCCTTGAGATACGTCAATCTTTGCTCGAGACCCGTCAATTCGCCTTGCAGCGCTTCCTCCTCGGATGCGCCACGACGGGATTCGGGCAATGCTGCTAATTCTGCTACTAGCTTTTCCTGTAATTTGCGTAAGTTCTCGACCTCGGTCTCCTCCCACCGCCGTGAGTCAGGTTTGGTCCCTTGGCCTCCAGTCATGTTCCCGCCTTTGTGGATGATTGATCCATCAAGCGTCACCGCCTTCACATCATTGCGTTTCTCCCAGCAGATAGTTTTGGCTACGGATAGATCGTCACAGATAACAGCATTACCACAGACGTAAGAGAATGCGCGTTCAAGCGACCTTTCATAATTTATAGTGTCAAGAGCCATCCGGCATCCACGATGCTGGCCTTTGATGTTGGAGTTCAGAGAGGTGAATTGAATAGTGTCCAATGGAATGAATGTTGCTTGACCACGACGTTGCTCTCGTAGATATTGAATGCACTCGATTGCTGTCTTCTCGTTTTCCACAATAACAGCATCGAAATTCCTCCCTAAGACCGTACTGACAGCTGTTTGGTATCGTTTCTCGACGGGTTTGCAAAGCTCACTAACCCTGCCTTTGACTCCTGGAAAGATGCGTCTCATGTCAGCCACGGTAGCCTTGAGGCGGACATCTTTTTCATTTTGTTTCCTGCCGTCCTCTGCATCCAAAAGTTTGGTAAGCACCTCCTGTAGCTTTTCATCCTTCTCCGTCCTCACTTGTGCCAAACGAAGTCGCTCGGAGGTATGCTCGTTATAAGTTTTCTTCTTGACGTTGATGTCTTTGGTGGTTTGCTTCATTTGATCGATCACGCTCTCTTTGCGCTCATTGATGTGTCCCAACTCATCCTCGAGCTGTTGCGTCTGCCATTCGGACGTATCGACTTTGCTTTTTAAGCTCTTGACGGTTTCCTCATCCGCATTTTGTTGGCGGGCTAAGCTGTCAACCTTGATCTGGTCCTCAGAAGTTTGCTTGTTTACGTCTTGCTTGAGTCTGTTGTACCTTTGCAAATCCGCCTCGCTTAGCTCACGACCTTCATGCTCGGCTGCTTTTCTGAATTCGTTTTCCCACTGAGCTTGGGCTTTCTCAATAACTTTCAGGTCCTTGGTCGATTGTTTCACACTGTTTGCATGACTATCTCGCTCTTTTGAGATTTCCGCAATCCGAGCGCTGTATTTGCCAAGATTCTTATTTGTGATATCGATCTTCTCCGCAGTAGGAACTAATGCGTTTTCCATAGTCTCAATATCCTTCTGCTTCTGTTTGATATTCTTCTCCATCTTCGAGACGTCGCGGCCGACTTTTGCTTGGTCCTTCTTGGCTTCCTCTAACGCTCGGTCGTACTTTTCGGTCCCACGTCGTTGCTCTTTGAGCTCCTCCTGATGTCTTTGAATCTCCGCACCAGATTCCTCAATGACCTTTTGAAAATGATACAGCTTCCAGAGTATATGGGTGACGATGGCTTGATCCCGTTCGTCAGCTTTTTTGGCGTAGTTGTCAGCCTCATTCTTCTGGTCAGTGTACTGCTTGATTTCGGAGTTGATGCCTCTGCGCTTGTGAAGAGTCAAGTTCTGATTCTCGAGAGCCTCCTCTTGAGCCTCTTTCAGGCGTTCGTAATCTGCTTTGTGTTCAAGGCTTCCGGATATTTGTTCAATAAGCCGCGTAAGATCTCTTGGTGATTGAGATGCAATAGCTTCCACATCGCCTTGAAAGACAAGGAAGTTGCGGGCTTTGATCAGGATGTTCTCAGCCTCCAAGGCTTCGTTGTATTGCTGTGCGGCGACGACGCCGTTATTGATGCGATATTCACTCACGCCCTGATTTGTGATTGTGCGCTTCCAACACTGCTCATCACCGGCATCATCTTCGTAGACAGCCATCACCCAAGCGCTCTTGGGATCATTTCGCTCCTGCGATTCTATAGGGGCATCTTCCCCGTCGGATCTTACGTCGCCGCCGATGTGACCATCGACCCCATTGGCAGTCGCAGAACCATCGCCATTTATCTTGGAGGTGCGCAGAACGCGACCTCTGAACACCAGGTCTCGAAGGTGAGCTGAGCGCAGATGGGAGGACTTGATGCCGAGGACAAACGAGATCGCGTCCATGCTACTCTTGCATTAGAGCAGGTATTTGGTACGGCTTGCGAACAGACGTACGAGTTTGACTTGCCGGAGCCATTAGGGCCAATGATCGAAGTGAAGTAGGAGTCTCCCAGCAGTAGGACATGGTGACCTTTGTAAGATTTGAAGTCTGCAAGAGATGAGCATGTTGCAATCGCTCCCACGAAAGCACCCGGACATACTGAACAGCTCCAGCCGAATGAGCTTCCCCATCTTGACTGAGATGACGCTCCGAGCAAGTCGTTGCGCCTCTCAAAGCGGGCTGCTGTTGTAGGACGAGGGCAGTCTCAACCGATGCGTACTTCACTGACGCTACGTTGAAAGCTCGGCCTGAACAGCATAGCAGGCTGACAGCAGGAACGAGGAAGACTCCCAGCATGAGAACTTGGTGCATGAGTTGGGTAACGCGTTGATGGACGCGCTCTTGATAGATCAAGAACCCGTATTCCAAGCGAGCTAAGGCAGGTGACCACTTCGGGACTAGTGATGGACGCGAAAGAATGTCAACTGTCAAGGGCTGAACCAACCAGATCCTTCATATCTGCACGGTCTTTGTGCGCTTTCCACCCTCGCATCACCTCCATCCCCCAGATCCCCCAGGCCAAATGCGGGGCGCAGGTACGGAGAGGAGGCTCGACGGCTCCGCGTTGCTCATCTGATAAGTAGAGTCAGGTAAGGTAGATACCTCAGGTATGCATCTGCCTGTACGAGAGTCCTCCTTCCTGCCCCTGCCCACACCGAACCTTCAGCGTGGCAGAACGAGGCAGCGCACTCTCTGATGCGCTGGGGCTAACACGATGCCTTCGACCCGTAGCAACATCCGCTCCTTTGGAGCTCAGCCCACTTCTCTCACCGGGGTCCTTGCGTCGTTCCGTCAACAAGACTGCAGCATGTCCGCGAACCCAGGCATAGGCAAGACCAAGTCAGAGCCTGTACTGCCGAACCATCATCTCGCCCCTGAGCCCTCAAGTTCACTCCCGAATGGATCGTCGACGTCCTCCGCAAACGAAGGGCCTCCTACCCTCGGCGCCAAGACGACCGAAGGCTCCTCTCAAGAGATGCCGAGCCCCAGCTTGCTCTCTAGGAATGCATTAATGTCAGATCTAGACTCTTACCAGGAGGAATGGGAGACGCCTCCAGAGACCCTCACCCTCTTGGATCTCCTCGACAATCTTGCCCTCCCGACTAGGCTTGAGAAGTGGCAGAGCAGGATAGTAGCTCAGACGGAAAGAGTGCGACGGCAACGTGAAAAAATCAAGTCGTCGACATTCAATGCGAAGGACAGGGTAGTGGAGGAATGGCGGAGACGCCTGCCCCCGCCGGATGAGCAGCTTGACAAATACAGGAAGCGCATGAGAGATTCGGTTGACCGCCTGGGCTCGCGGTGGAACGATACAAAAGCGGTCACTGCCCGAGAGAAGCTCTCTTTCATTGCAGGGGTCCTGAACATCTTCATCAGCGGCTACCTCATCGGAGCGCACCCTGACCTTTTCTACTACTGGTTCACGGCGCAGCTCTGCTATTTCATGCCTATCAGGTACTACACATACCATAAGAGGGGCTACCACTACTTCCTTGCAGACATGTGCTACTTCGTGAACCTTCTACTACTATTGACCATATGGGTCGCGCCCCAGTCAAAGCGGCTGTTCATCAGCACTTACTGCTTGGCATATGGGAACAACGCAGTGGCAATTGCGATGTGGAGGAATTCCATGGTGTTTCATTCGCTAGATAAGGTCACCAGGTCAGTTGACCGCTCCGCCTACTCACGGCCTCGCTCACAGATTTCACCAGCCTTTTCATCCACATTATGCCACCCGTAACACTGCACTGTCTTGTCCATCTCACCTCTCCTGAGAAACAAGAGGCGCGATTTCCTGGCATCTTTGCCATCAAACACAGCTCGCCGGACAGTAGGATACATTACTCCTTGCTGGCAATGATGGCATGGTCATCAGTCCCCTATGCTTTTTGGCAGCTATCCTACCACTTCTTCATTACCGTGCGGCGACGAGAAAAGATCGCAGCAGGGCGGCCGACAAGCTTCACCTGGCTACGGAAGTCTTATGCGAATAGCTGGATAGGCCGCTTAATTCTAGGCCTACCTAGCCAGCTCCATGAGCCCGCGTTCATGCTCACTCAATATGCGTATTCTCTTGGAAGCATGCTGCCATGTCCAATTTGGTTTTGGTACGGGTGGCCTAGTGCAATCTTTCTGCTGTCATTGTTCTCGTGGAGTATCTATAACGGAGCGACATACTACATTGACGTATTTGGCACTCGATTTCAGAAAGAACTCGAGCAATTGAAGAAGGATGTTGCCAAATGGCAAAGTAGCCCTGGTAAGCAAGCTTCACCCAAAGTCGCATGATGTCCAGGGGAATGCTCAAGATCATCTCGCCTTTACGGAGGACCCTTGGCCCACCTCTATGCCTTTGACAACGGATGCTAATCCGATAGCCATGCAGATGTGTTCAGTAGCCCCTTGATGACACCGAAGGCTGACGCCGGCTCGCCTACGCCCCAAGTACGGGATCCCGGCGAGTCGGCCACCGGGAGCGGTCACAAAGGAAGTGAAAACAGTATCGACCAAATCCCTTTACTTGATTCGCAAAGCCACGGATCGACCGGAGCGGACGACGCTGCTACCTACGGTGTCCGCGAGAGGAAGTAAGCTGGGAATGGCGACGGAAGGCCGAAGGGGCTGCCGCTTGACCTGGCAACAGCAGGGCGTTCGGCGTCATAGGCAGAAGTTGTGGGTTGTCTCCAGTGCGGCCTCGTGCGACGGCCCAGAGAGGAGGGTATGGTGCATACGGATGCGTGTGGCCCGGCCAGGAGGCTGAATCTTGATTACTGCTGTTTGGCATGGGTGGAAGCCTATGAGTCCTACACCTTGTTACCCCTAGGATCGAAATGAAGCGCATCGCACACCACTCAAATGTCGCAATATTACCCTATCAATGTAACAGAATCGAGGTAGGCTTGTTCTCCTCCACACCACCTTGGGCAGACCTCGAGTGGCTTGGGGAGTGGCGGATAGTCACGTGTCCAATCTAGCCCGATGCTTGCAAGTGCTCTCCAAGCGGTCCTCCGCCAAGAGAGGCATGCTAGAATCTACCTAGATCTACCCCAGAGCATGTTGGTCGACCCTTCGAATGTGAGCGGTCTGACTTAAGGCTTGATCTTGGCTTTCATGTTCCATCGACGATGCTTCCGGCCGCTGAGTGGAAGCAAGCACCTGAGGTGCTACGTTTGTACGGCCGTCTCATCAATCTCCAGCAGCTAGCGAGCTTGGATTGAGAACGGGGCATCTACCCAGCCTGGGCGCGTGGTGGGCTCGAGGCTCTGTCGAAGATGACGCGCAGGATTGTATGTTCTCCAACATTGGACCCAAGAGAATGCTGCTTACCTCGTTTTCCCAACAGGTCCGTACCACCACCCAGCTTGGTGTACTTACGCTCACCATCCTCCTTTTGGTCTTCTTCCTCGATAACCGCTTCAACGTCCTTCCCGATGCCATTCACAATGCACTGCCTGCTCATCACCCGGGTCTCGTGATTACCGACATAACCATTGCGACCTGTTCCACATTGAACATACTCTCCACTTGCAAGCTTGACCCGAGCAAATGGCACCGAGTGGAGAAAGACCTTTACCTGTCCCGCGGATGGCTTACCCATGCATTCATACACATCGAGCGCAAAAGAGAATCTGAGCTGACTGAAAAAGATCGGGTGATCCTGGATGTTCGGATAGGAAGCTTGGACCCCGTTGTCTCGGAAAGGAATCAAGGTGCTGAGCACTGGGAATCACGACCGGGGGGCATCTGGTTGAAGCGCACCGCTAAACATCGGGAATCCGACAATCTGAAAGCTGTGACTGCAGTTGACGTTCTTTTCGGCTCTGACGCCGTCGAAGCTCGGCCGGGATGGGAGCTCGGACGGCAGCCTCTCCTTCTACCGAACGTTGGAGGTGAGAATCAAGAGGCTTACCTGAGCATTCGCCGAGGCCCTCCTGCTGCCATCGAAAAGCCCACGCTCCATGTCAACAAAGACGGCAAGTTCAAGATTGTTCAAGTGGCGGACCTACACCTTTCTACGGGCCCCGGGATCTGTCGGGACGCTGAGCCTGCAGCTCAGAATGACGGCAAATGTGACGCAGACCCGCGCACACTCGCTTTTGTATCTTTGGTCATGGACAGCGAGAAGCCAGACCTTGTTGTGCTCTCGGGTGATCAAGTCAATGGTGAAACAGCTGCGGACGCTCAATCCGCTGTGTTCAAATTCGCCCGTCTCTTCATCGATCGCAAGATCCCATTCGCGACCATTTTCGGTAATCATGACGATGAGGGATCACTCTCACGCGAAGCGCTCATGCAGCTCACCCACTCGCTGCCATACTCCCTCTCCGAGTTTGGTCCCACCACAATTGATGGTGTAGGAAACTATTACATCGAGGTCCTCGCCCGAGGTGGATCAACTCACTCGGCTCTTACGCTCTATCTACTGGACACCCATGGTTACAGCCCTGACGAGCGTCAATTTCGCGGATATGACTGGCTTAAGAAAAACCAGATCGACTGGTTTAAGACGACTAGTGCAGAATTAAAGAAGAGTCCTTCTCATACGGCATACACCCATCACCACATGGACATGGCCTTTATACACATTCCGCTCCCAGAGTATCGATTTACCGACGATATCGTCCCCGCTACCGGCAGCCAGCCTGAGAATCCCACAGCGCCAGGTTTCAACAGCGGTTTCAGGGATGCCCTGGTGGAAGAAGGCGTACTAGCGGTAAGTTGCGGACATGATCACGTGAACGATTATTGCTCTTTATCAAAGTCTTCAGCCGGTAAGCCAGAGCTATGGATGTGCTATGCCGGTGGCAGTGGGTTTGGAGGTTATGGTGGCTATGGAGGCTACCATAGACGGGTGAGGGTCTTCGAATTCGATATGAACGAGGCGAGGGTTGTGACTTGGAAGAGACTCGAGTATGGAGAGACGGAAAAGCAACTGGACCGGACCATTATAGTCGAAAGTGGAAGAGTCGCTACTGCGTAACATGGAGTAGAACACATGACGTTATCTCTCGTGCATAGTTTAGCGATGATGGACAGCATGGGCAATTTTGGGAGGCTGTGTGGGATATATTGGCAAACCATCCGGCGCAATCAGCGTTAATCAAGGGCTTCCTGCAACAATGTCGATTATGACATTTCCAAGGAGACAATGGATGGTTGGTGTCTCAAGGTGTTGCATCTGCCCTGTGATCAACAATGCCAGAGATAACAAGCGCCTTTAATATACAAGATGCTGATTGGCAATAATAATGACTAAATGGGCGGAGAGCCATTTCATTCCTCGGTCTCGTTCGTCGCAGTTGCTGCTGCCGCTTGCGGGATATGATCTTCTGGTGTTTGCTCCGGAGCACCTTGGTGCTCGGCTCGTTGCTCACTGCTCGGCTGTTGATCTTCTCGCTGTTGTAGAGGTGGCGACGTGACGGCAGGCGGTTTGAAGAATGGTTCACCATCCTCATCGGCATCGAGCTGCATCAGGAATGTCTCCCAAAGCTCAATCAACTGTAATTCAGATCAGCGGTCAAAACTGACGATCAAAGGCACCAACATACCTCCTTCTGAGCCTCAATCGCTCCCTCCAAGAAGGTTTCCACCCCACTCTTGAAATCTTCCACCTTCTCTTTCTCGAATCTCTCCAACTCCCCTCTCATCAATCTCCCCATATCCTCGAACAAGAGCCGCGCCTGATGACTTCTTCTCTCACCGTCCGCCACATCAGCCTGTAATTGGTTCAATCGATCTTGCTGCGTCTTTCCCGATCTTAAGACCTTCTCCTGCGTAGCTCTTCGCTTCTGTAATTCGGCCTCCGCACTATGCCAGGCATGAAAAGACTTCTGCCGCTGCGAAAAAGCAGTCTTGATAGACGCAATAAGGCGGATGTATTCATCGACGGTGATACCAAGTGTGAGTACGTCCTGTTGGGCCTGACGCTCGTATAGTTCACGAATGCGGAGTTGAAGATCTGACAAGCCTTCTAATGGTATCGAGAGAGAAACGGAAAGCTCGACAGTCGAGAGTGCATGCAAAGATGCTGAAAAGTCGCCTGCGGCCTCGGCGAGCGCTTTTCGCTGAGACACAACAGAATCGATAGATTTGAGTAGCGCTTTCAATTGGTTCTCGAGAGCATCGAGATATATCTTGCGGTCATGGAACCAATCGTCGTGCTCGATGAACTTACCACCAGTATTTCCGCTGAGGCCCAGGGAGCTAAACATACCTTTGCTCTCTCCCAGACCAGGCTCTTTGTGTTCTCGATGTTTGACATCCACATTGAATGCATCACTCTCGAGGAAGATCTTGAGATCACCGTCGTGTTGGAGGATAGGATGAGCGGCGGTCTTGTTCAGCATTTTCTCCAATGCTGATCGTCTGGATTCTACGAAGTTGCTATCGAAGCGGCCAACAGCTTGTTTCTCTGGTGGTGGAGGGACGACTACGCCTGGATTGCTATTGTGCAACGAATTGTAAAGCCAGAGAAAGTCGCGATACCGGCGGCTAACGGCAAATTCAGATTGCTTGTACGCTTTTGAAGACGTCTTGGAACAGTCAGCCAGACTAATTAATGTCTCGTTCAGTCAATTGGTTCATCCTCACCTTTGTCCGCACTTGGTAAACAATGTGACTGCTTGTCAGATCTCCAATTTTGGTTGGATCTCCAACGGTGATATCGAAGCTAGGTCTTGCAGCCTGTTCAATGCTCACACTGGGTTGAGTCTGTCGCCTCGAGTTTTCATTTCCTCCTGGAAATGTCTGACCTTGGTGTAGATACCTCTGTCTCGAGGCGATGGAACCTCTGTCGCCGTCGCCAGCATCCGACGTCTCCGCCATACTCCTACTCATGGGTGACTGGGATGCCGGTGTTGGTCGAGAATTTCGGACAGGCAGTGACTGCTCCTTCGAAGGTGGTGCCGGGGGGAGGTCGGACTCGGGTATGTTCGAGCTGTCACCCAGCGGGCCAAGGGGTCCGAGGGAGTCATCTATAGCTTCAAGTCGCGTAGCTTGCGGCCCAACCTTTCGCGGTGTCCGAGGATTCCTTCCAACGGGAGATCGAGGGGACGAAGACGCGGGAGGAGCGGAGGTCGGGGATTGTTTTGTTTCCGATTCTGAATCTAGTCATCCTAAGCCTAGAGAACAGATCAGGGGAATGAGGATCGAGAGACAGACCTCGATCTTCGACCTCGGCAGCTTTAGGAAGGTTGGCATTCGAGCTCGAACGTGAGGGAACATCTACAGCTTGTCAATTTGGATTTTGCAAGGACTGACACCTTAAGCGCCGTGACCTACCTCCCCATGGTGAGTCTTCAGTATCCATTGGAAAGACAATCTTTGGGATGTTGTCGCTGATGTCGAGGCTGCAAAGAGTTTCTATTGAGGCTCGCGGCTCTGCTGGCTCGGTTGCTAGCTTGTCTAGCGACGCAACGTGTGGCGCAACCAACCCGCGTTTGCTTGGCTCGACAAGGATCCTGTCGGGCTCTTCCATGGGCACATTTTCCTTCGGATATCCATGATCCCTGGTCATTACCGCCGAAGTATTAGAGTGTTGGAATGTTTAGATATTTCAATGTTATTCCAATGTTTCGCCAAGTCTAACATGCATTTCCACTGCCCCGAGGGAGGTCGCTACGGGTCGCCCCTACCGAACTGGCACCTTACCCTGGATCACAAGTCTGAACACGGAATTCCTCCGTGTTACGTGATGGGCTGCCTGATCGAGTGTTGGTATGCATAGAGCCACTCAAAGGCAGATTGTCCTACGCCTGTACCCTCCCATAATCAAGCTACGTCCCTCATCCCGATGGTAGGACTACAATGGGTCGCGATTGTCTGGATTTCGGCCATCTGAAGAGAATGACGAGTGTCTGCTGTGTGTCTACCGTGTTCTAGAGGCCTGCATTAGTGCAGAGTTGTGCGATATGAACTAGAGAGTGGGTAGTCCGTGCAACCGGTATGCTGCTTTGGGACTGATGGAGTGAAGCTGTGGCCTTGCCTGACTCCCGTCTCTTCCATTTGTTCCTTATCATGGGGGCCGCAAGGCTGAGCCTACTCATGCTTTCCACTGCCATTTTGAGCCCTCCTTTCTTCGGCCCTTTCCACAAATGTTTGTGCTTCCTCCCACAGTTCTGCCTCCTTTTCCTTTCCGACGTGGTCATTTCTGCTGTTGAGCCAACCGACATCCAAATTGCCTAACCCTCCTGCAACAATAGTCCCCTTACCAGTCGATTTGGGCATAGGAATGTTTGGTACCCCTCCCATTACTGTGAACGTGGAGACATTAGGGAGACTTGTCGGAACCTCTTTGCTAGATACATCTGTTGGCACAATCTCAGCTTCCTCGAGCGCGTAGATTTGCCTGCGTAATCGAACATCTAGGGAAGAGAGGGTGGAAAAGTAGTCAGATGTTGCAGCTGCGAAAGATTCCTTTTGTTGGTCTACTGAAAGAGTTCGGTCTGTCTGTGATTCATCGTTAGAGGCAAGAGCCGAGCTTGTAAGAGCTTTGACCGCGAGGCCTGCTGATTGAAGTAACTTGACAACGTCCTGGACCTTGTCTTAGCTCACCATCGTGGCCAAGACCTCACCATACCTTACTTTGTCAACGTCGTTGAGCTGTTTGATGCGGTCACTTGCAGTAAAAACAGCATCACTGTTTCCTGAAGCCATCATGGAAGGGGTGGACGTGTGATCAGACACGCAACCTGGTCGGCCCAGACGGAGGGGTGTTCCGAAGGCACTTCACAGCTACATTTACAATTGCTCTGCGTTAATAGTAAGGTATGGCTTGCATTGAGGCTTACCACCAAGGTAAGGTATGCTTATCTAGCGTACCCGAGAGGCGGCACGGCTCGGCATGTTCCATCTTCCCGGCCTAGCCGTTTGTCCCCAGTACCTACATACATTATCTGACAGAATTTCCTTTCATATCTACATCAGTACCTCAACGCTCATGCGATACTGGACCACCTCTCATAGACAACTCATACAATCTCTCAATACCCATGAGTATCCTACCATGATCTTGACGGCTTCTAAGCCCACCACATTCCAAGGTCATTGCCATGTCGGGACCAACCTCTGGCAGCGCTTCCTCAGCGCCTCGCCCAGCCACAAACGGAATCACGAACGGGAGCAGTGGGAGCGCCCAACAAAGGGCTAATGATTCTCAGGTAGCGTCCAGCTCGACAAGTAATGGACAATCCGCTAGCGTGTCTCAGTCAAATCTCAACAACATTGTAAGACTACAGTCTTCTTTTTGAGTTCACCTTGTTTTAACATCCTTGAATTTATTGTATCACTTGCCCAATCGCAATGTTGTGAGACCTGCTGGTGCTGGATTGTGGGCGAAGCAAGAATCGTGGTGCTTGACAAACTCGTACTGAAGTGGCTATGCGCTGGTGGTCGTTGTTGTTGGTTTCGATGGACTGGCGGACTGGAACATTTGCTCTTGGATGCTAGCGCAACATAGCCTCCGAGCTAGCAACATCAATCCAAACTGGGAATCGTCACCTTCGCTGGTTTGGATGGCTACTGTAGCGATGCTAGAGTATTATCCTTCCCCTAAGACCATCTCCAAGCTGGCGGCCTACCTCTTCTGATCGAGATCCCTTCCTTAGGAAGTCTTTTAGTTTGTACCGCCATAGCAAAGCAACAACCCAGTCACAAGTATGGTCCGACACTCCTAAATCCTCAACCAAATCCCAAAAGGAGTGTCCGGGTCGCATTCCGTATGTCTTCTAATACCCAAAGACGCCCAGTGACTACACCTCGAGAAGCACAAGAGTCGATAAAGTTCCGCAACTCGGAGACTGCAATACTGCACCTATTAAGAACGCGGTCGGGAAAACTTCAATCACGCCGGTTTCAAGCTCAGAACAGGACCACAGTCCAGAATGCAGAGTGAGCCATAAGTTGCCCATAACGAAGAAAATGTCAGCCAACACAAATCGTTCTTTGAGAAAGCCCTTTGTGGTCGTCCCTCAGCATGAGCCTATCCAAGAGGAAGGCGACAGTATTACCGCCCTAAATTTATCTTCAGGTCCATGGCAGCCCACGTTATCGGATGGATGGCATATCATTCATTGTGGCGGCCCCATAATATTCCATACGGCTAACCAAATGTTTCCGAGTCTCTTCTAAGAGTGGATTTCGACTACGGAAAACTGCGAGATTGAGCCTTTGGCGCCAAGTCGTAACCCAAAGCATTCAAGCAAAGTGATGGAAAGCATGCTTTGTGCACAGATAGCCTCTGTGAGGCGTTCGAGCTCGAAAATATCACAAATCATCAAAGAAAGAAGAATCTTTGAATTCAGATAGTAAAGCCTGGAAGTACACAAAAGCAACTCGCAACATGCACAATGCATGTACTCCCGTCATCGATGCTGCCAGCCCTACCTCAAATCATCAGAGCCGAGATCATATGGCAAATACACCAGTCGTCGGCCAGGCTGGGGGTTTCCCTGACGACTTCATTGTGGACCCCTTGTCAATCCGTGCTTTTCAACCAAGTCTGAATGGCATTTATGAACATCCGAAACATGGGATGTTGAGCCATGAGAGAGTGTTCCGTCCACTCGACAATTTTGATTGCTTATCTCGTCAACACCTCTCCTCGATCGTCACTTCCCAGTTTCCTAGCTCCTTCCAAGATTTTGCTTTTATCTCCATTTTGTTAACACCCGAATACCGATCATGAATGAAGCTAATGTCGTTCGTAAGGTCATTGAATATCTGTCCAAAAAGGGCTACAGCAAGACTGAGGCTATGCTACGTGTTGAATCTGCAAACCAGGATGTGGAAGGCCGATCCATCAGCACAAAAACAGAAGAGGCTGGGGGTGTGAAATATCTCCGTGCGTTTGGTGGGTGCCCGTGTGAAAAGCTCCTTCCGATCAGTATGCTAAATCTGCTTCAGAATTAATGCGGCGATGGATTGATGAGAGCCTCGACATCTATAAGGCAAGCAATCTCAACTATGACTATCACTTGATCTAACGATCTTATAGTCTGATCTTAAGCGCCTTCTTTGGCCCATATTCGTCTATTCATTTCTCAATCTAGTAACAGATTTCTTGCCCAAAGATAGTCGCAATTTTTTCAACAAATTCAAAGCCGACTTCGAGAATGAGCATCAAGACGATGCTCGAGCCCTGGAGCCAATATCTCTACCCGAACACGTACAAAGCAATGAGATTGCCAAGATTTATCGCGGCAACAAATACCGCATTACCCTCAGCCAAGTGGCATTCTGGAACTTGGTGCAATTCCTAGAGTCCAAAGAAAAGGATGGGGGAGCAGTGATCGTGGGTGTAATACAGAGCCATCTTAATGTCGTCACAGTTGAGCGCGCGGCGGACGATCAATACAGCCTGGCACGATTGATCAATCGGGCAAGAAATGCGGAAGACTTCCCAGCTGAAGACGAAGGAATACCAGGCCATAATCCTGGGTCAGCCAATCTGGACAGGACCGCTGGCCCACCGGTCCTAACACGGTTGCGACTAGGCCCTATGCCCATGGAAACAGATCTGATGGGCGATGTTCGAGCAGAGTTGGAGGACGAAGATGCCAAAAGTCCACCTGCCGCTGGCCAAGACTCTTTAGTGCAACATTTTGACCAACGGATTAAGCGAGAAGAAAGTGAGGATGCCCCCACTCGCACCGAACTTCAACTTCCACCCTCTATTGCCCGTGACGTTGCGATGGAGGTGCAAAGGGTTAAAGAAGATCGCGATCGGTTCAAGATCGAGGCTAGAACAGGAGGTGTTGGTCCTGGTGTTAGCGTCACAATGTTCACTTTCCACAACACTTACGACAGGTAAATTGCCTACTCCCATCTTGCATGCCTGAATCCGAGTAAAGTTGACCAAATAACTTGAACCTAGTATCAATTGCATAGATTTTTCGGAGGACAACTTGCTTGTAGCCGCTGGCATGAGCGAATCTTACATCCGGGTGTGGAACCTCGACGGTAAAGCCCTTCCTTCGTCCGTTCCTCCAAGCACCAGTGCCCCCCCGCCGTCTCCATCTCGTCGTCTCATCGGACACTCAGGACCTGTCTACGCGTTATCCTTCTCGCCTTCTATCGCCTCGTCGAATCCTCTGGTCTCCTCAACCAATTCAAAACACCTTCTCTCTAGCTCTGCCGACAAATCAGTACGCCTCTGGTCCCTGGAAGCGTGGACTTGTCTAGTCGTTTACAAAGGCCATGACCACCCAGTGTGGGATGTCACGTGGGGACCCTTTGGCCTTTATTTCCTAACAGGCTCCCTTGACCGGACGTCTCGCCTATGGAGAACAGACCACATCGAGGATATTCGTATGTTTGTGGGGCACGACAAAGACGTTGACACCGTCTGTTTCCACCCCAACAGTGCATATGTCTTCACAGGGAGCAGTGATAAGATTGTGCGCATGTGGGCAGTGGCAAATGGCTACCCAGTCCGTATGTTCACCGGACATACTGGAAACGTCACATCACTGGCTTGCAGCCCTAGTGGCAAGCTCTTGGCCTCTGCAGATGATACTGGCATTATAATACTGTGGGATCTTGCCCTCGGCAGACTCAAGAAGCGAATGCGCGGCCACGGCAAGGGAGGAATTTGGTCGATGAGCTGGAGTGTCGAATCTACAGTCTTAGCCTCCGGTGGCGCAGATGGCACTGTCCGTATTTGGGACGTCGCCGTGCCGAACGATGCCAACGGACCAGGGAGGACTATTGGAGAAGGAGGGGCAGGGCCAAAGATCGATGGGAGTGGCGCACAAATGCAAGCCGTGGCTGGCGCTGGTACGAAGAAAAAGGGGAAGGATGTTGTGGTCACGTCGGATCAGATCAACGCCTTTCCCACAAAGAAAAGTCCGGTCTACAAGGTCAGGTTCACTCGTCAGAATCTGGTGGTTGCTGGCGGTGCATATTTGCCTTGATATGGTGCATGAACCTTTTCGATGGCGCTGAGATGGAAGCTTTTGGGCCGTTCTATACTCATCTACGGAGCAACGACTCAAAGCAGACCTCGTCTGTTCGTTCGAGACAAATCACTCGGCAGGATTCGCGATTCCCTTAAAGACGTACTTCCCACCGGCCATCATGGCATTGGTCTTGTACATACTCAGAAACGAAGCAAGATTTACTTAGACAAGGAGCCGAATTTTCTTGGGCTAAGTAGATACTTTGGAACACAGGGCCCAAGTAGCTGGCGGTAGCTTCGTAGCCTGGACTTAATGCAAACGAACTTGAACCCATTCTAGTCAATCGCCTTTGCCATTTTTCATCGCGTCTCCAGTACGATGCGCCAGGAACCCTAGCAGTTTCCAAAGCTCGAGCTGGACTTTCACTGTCGGACGCTTTGCCTTGATTACTGCAAGCTTATCCCCATATTGAATTGGGGCGGTCTCTCGTAAGGTGCGTAAGTGGGTATGCTCGAGCAAAGCGACTAGGTTGAAGCAAGGAACCAAGCGATCCTTGTAGTGGTCCATTGCGTAAGGTGGTGGGTCCGGCTCCTCAGGATTGGCCGCACCATCCAAAGGAGGCCCTTGTGTTGATGTATCACCATTTGGTCCCAACCAAAGGACAGCAGCGATCTGATCATGCGCGGAAATACGCTCGTGAATCTCGCAAGCGACTATGTAGGCTGCTGGTCTCGATGCTAAGTACTTGAGATCTTGGGTGATGCTTTTGCGCAGCATCTCGAGTACAAAGGAGGCCATATCCTCGCGCCACACCATGTCCGAAACCTTGAGACTGGAATCTTCCTTCCAACGAAAAGGTATTAGTTTCCTGTAGGCTGGTTTAGCCAGATCCGAGATGTAGGCGAGGGCTTCGTAAGATCCGACGTAATGTGTGCCGGTTGCTGTGCGAGAGGGTTGTTTTGAAGTGGAGCCTGAATCGGAGCCGGGGGGGGGGGGGGCCGTGGTAGAGGCATCAGAACCACTCGCCAGGCTCGAGAGCCGGGGGAGGTGCCATGTTGATCCTGTTTTTGGGTGCTTTGCAATGCCGAATGGTATGAGGAAGTAGCTTGGTAGTCGGATGCCTGTGAGGAGGCATAGTCGAGGCGGAGTGGATAATGCTTGAGCTGCGAATCCCATCAGCAACCCTATGCACGAAACGCGGGTGGAGAAGCACCGTAAGGATTCTTTTCCAACTTCAATTGGAAGGGAGAGCGATCTTTACAGGGCGGTGGCTTCTCCCTCCTATAACGAGCTCGAGCAGCGACTAACCGCGGCTCTATCAATGGTGAACGTGACGGCGGAGACCAAGCGGACAGCCTAGAAGAGCTCTGTGGTAGATCATCATGGGTTTCCGTTCCAGTTTCGCTGGGTGCATGATCTGGCGTAGAGGTGGTATCGGCGTTGCCCTCTTGAACCAATTTCAGAAGCTCCGCATTGCTCAATTGCTTAATGGCTCGAGGTTGAGGGCGAGGTGAAGTCCCCAAGGTACGGCAGCTTCGTGTCCGCAGGGCCAAGACGCTTCTTTGTAGAACGCATCTTCTCATCACATTGAAACGTTTGGTAAGGGATCATGCCAGACAGAGCGAAGAGAGAGAAGGGGGGGTTGGAGTGCGGATAGCTATTCTTAGATAGCTAGATAGAGCTTGGCGGAGGAAGTCTTGAGGTCCGCTGCACGCAGGAACTCTTCCTGTCTCCTACGCTTTCAATTTCCTACCAAGATATGCTGAGCCTGGTCATTAGGGCACCGATCGCCTCTGCACTAGGTGTGCCCGCCCTTCGAAATGCTTCCAAGCTAGGATTAAGGCGACTCTCAGGCCAAGCGGGCTCACACCCGGCGCAAGGATGGGTGCCCACACCATATGTCACAGAGACCATTGTGGGTCTTATCAAGTGCATTCGACACTTTACTTAGACACGCTGACTACTTAGGCAGGGAGGCGGTTGGCGGACCCGTAATCCTATCCTGCTCCTTGAAGATGCAAGCCGTTACTAAGTGGAGTCCAAAGACGACATTTTCTCAAGACTACTGATGGCAAGGCCCCATGATTTCTCTGCGGACTCGACGCTCCGACTGACTGCTACAGGAACGAATTATTTGCCTAAACGGAGCTGTCGACGAGTCTGTCTCAGCATCAATAGTAGCCCAGCTCTTATTTCTCGAAGCCGACGCCCCTGAGAAACCCATCAATCTTTACATCAATACTCCCGGCGGTTCTGTCACCGCCGGCCTCGCAATATATGACACAATGACCTATATCTCTTCTCCCGTTACCACTACCTGTGTGGGCCAAGCGGCGTCCATGGGCTCTTTGCTTCTTTGCGGCGGGGCTGCAGGGAAACGCTTCTGTCTCCCACATTCGAGTATCATGGTACATCAACCGAGCGGAGGATATTTCGGACAGGCGAGCGATATTGCCATTCACGCGAAAGAGATATTGAGAGTAAGGGGAAAATTGAATGAGATCTATCAAAGGCATCTAACAAAGCCGCATACCTTGGAGGATATTGAGAGGTTGATGGAAAGAGACAAATTCATGGGAGCTGAAGAAGCGTTAGAGATGGGTTTGATCGATGAGATTCTGGATAAAAGGAATAAGGATGAGGACCAAAAGGATTGAGAAGGGCATGGCATAGCGAAATCTACCATGTCTGATGTACAACAGGAAGAAATGTCTCCCCACCCTACAAGCGAACGAGCGCAATGGTCCGAGAGATGCTCGCAAGCCTCTACTTTGAACAGTACACAAGCCGGAGTCCCTGAAGCTCAAGTTCTAGGTAAAAAAAGGTATAGATACGGGACTTTCCTTCAGTTATGTTCCTCCCCCAGCGACGCTGTATTAGACTACGCGCCCAGCTCCCGTAGTCCCAGCTCTCTCCGCATCCTTCTCCTGAGTTGTCAGCACTTCTTGTTCAACAGCATTCAAGGCCTCCAACCCCTTTTCATACTTGTCAAACAGACCCGCCTGATAGCCATCGGCTACTTTCTTGACGAACTCCTCCTCTCTCCATCGGCTCCCAACTAGTTGCTCAAATGTCTCATTGAGCTTCCTTTCCACCGCCCACACCGCCTTATAAGCACTTCCCAGCGCACAGGCATTGCCCCCAACGTCCAAGCGATACACTCCTTCCACGCCGCCCAAAACTTCCCCGGCAAGCTGTGCGATAGCTTTGTTCTGACTGCCACCGCCGACAAGGTAGATTCTTCGTGGCTGAGCCGGAAGTTTATGTGGGTTGGGGGTTGGGGGAGCGACGATGTTGCGACTTCGCAAGCGGAGAGACAAGAGCTGACTCTCCAGAATAGCGCGACAGTCGTCACTAGGAAGATCCCAGGTGTTGGAAGTCGAGAGACTAGCGTTGATTGGCGTATAGGTGAAACGATATGTTCCGGCGCGCACATTAGGCACTATCTCAGGTCGCGGGAAGTATAGTGCTATCTTCAGAGGGGAGCTCGGATCCTTGGCACCAAGTGGTGGAGCATGAGTGGCATGATGGTTGAATAAGGACCAGGTGTCCGGGCTTACTGGCGCAACTGGGCCTACATTGTCGCGAATTTGCTCCCTTGCGAGGCCACCGTTCTTGTAGCAGAGCATGAACATGTATAGGCCTGCTGTAGTCGGGTGATTGAAGAAGTGAACAGCGGGATCCGGCTTATAGTGTGGTGTCGACATAAGGAAGGTAGTAGATGTTCCTAAAGACACAATGGCGTCCAAAGGGCGGAGGGGAAGGGCAAGAATGGTTGACGGGTTGTCGCCCGTGAAAGGAGCTATCATGCATGTAGGGGTGAACCCATAACGATGTACGAGATAAGGACTGATATTGCCAAAGCTGGCTCCACCGTCCTCTGGCACTTTCCCAAGTTTGTATTCGAGAACACTGGTGTCCGAAGAGCCGGCTGCTAGTCTCATGAGTTCTTGATCGTACTTATTGGCCTTGACGTCCCATAGATTCATTCCACACACGTCAGAAATGTCGATAGGGGCAACCTTTCCCAGAAAGATCGAGGCAAGGAATGAAGAAACGAGCGATATGCGAGACGTTTTTTGATATTCCCCAGGGTGATTCGTCCTGAAGCGAAGTATCTGTGGGCCTGTGAAGCGCTGTCACACCCTGCGTCAGCTCAGATCTTGCGAGCACAGAGGACCATTTCTTCTCTCCTTTTTCCTTCGAAATCATGTTTTTTTTTGAGCGATAGGACAGCATGGTCACTGTTGGTAGCAAAACAAATAGGGTGGGGCTGACGTGAGCTAGGAGAAGGTCTAGCTTACATGGTGGGCTTTACTTCCTGTAGTGATGGCTAATGCATTTTCATCCCCAAGATGGTGGTCAAAAGAATCACATTCTTGTTGCGTACTGGCGTCCTGCCAATTTGGACTGAAGGGATAAGAAAAGGCATGATCCAATTGAGCCTCTAGAGTGTGGGCCTCGTCAAGATTCTCTAACGCATGTTCGCCTTCTCGGCTCCAATACACGCTTCCGTGCTGCTGGCCAGCGCCGCTAATTCCCTTGACGAGCCTGAAACCCACCCCCGCATCTTGCAATTTTCGGAGAACGGCATCGATGGCTTGAAGCCACATTGCTACTGGCGCATAGACCTCGCGCTCAGCTTCTTTGGTGAGTACGCCTTTCTTGACATCAAAGCCGGTGGCATCCGTATCGAAGTCGAAGACCGCTTCATGAACAACCTTTAAATCAGACGTCACAGCAATACCTTTGAGCTGCTGAGTGGACAAATCAAACCCCAGGTAGAGAGGACTGGCGGCGACCATTGCGCCTCTTGCGTTGGCGACTCCCAATGGCGACTCCCAATGGCGACTCCCAATGCCAATGATTATAGAGTAGGAAAAATGCGAATCATTATTATTCAATACTATGCGACCAGAAGAATGACAAGTGATCGGGAGCACACCACAGCCCACAGGTCAATGCGAGGTCAACTTTTGTCTGTGGTCAATTCATGCAAGGTGTAGGGACGATGTGCAAGGCACGGTGATGTTGCACTGGCCAAATCATGGTTTTGCGTCTGGGAAAGACTCCGGTCGTGGGATCAGACGCAGCTAGATCACAGATCCGGGCAGTTTACCCGCCTGTAAATCAACCAATTGAATAGAAGCATTGTCCAATGGAAACAACACATGTTCTCTCAGGCGCCTTCGCTATGCTGCATGGTCAATTGCTCTGATCTGGAGAATGATCTCCATCGGTTATGAGCCGTGGACTAAGATCTTCTCGCCCTTTGCCGCGACCACATGGGAGCAATCAATGCCTCCGCCTGACATCGCCATTGAACTTTATGCCTGAAGCCTGGTCGAGGGTCCGGTCGTTGGTGTGCTCGCGCTGCTCCTCTTCCTCTGGCTTTGGGCTTTGTCTTGGACTGACATCTGCACTAATGAACTCATCCGCGAAGCCGGGGGCATCGGCCGCTTTCGCGACGAATCTGACTCTCACTCGCCGTACACCCCTGACGCTGGAGCCGACGCTTTCTCGTACGGTGTCCTCGAAGATGCGTGTCTCTTTCACCGACCAATCGCCCGGGACGGCAAGTTCGACATTCATAAGGTAATTTTGCCCTGCTTTGACACCTTGGATGTCGCGGACTTCCACTTCAGAGCCTGTCACTCTCCCAGAAACAAGAGTGTCTCTGGATAAAGCTTTCGTCGCGGCCTTTCGGACAGAGTCCTTGACATCCGCCGCGATACCAACGTCAGACAGTTCCAGCAGTGCGTTGCCAGTGTTTCCCCATCCGGCTCTTATCACCATCATTGAAACAACAAGCCCTCCTACAGGATCAAGCCAGGATACGTTGTGGAAAACGTGGGAGCCTACTATGGCGATAAGAGCAACGATACTAGTAAGGGAATCAATCCGGTGATGGACGGCATTGGATGCCAATACGGAGGATTTGCGCTCTGTTGCAATTTTCATGGCTACCGATCGACAGTAGTCAGCTATTCTGCTTCCACTAAAAGCGAGATGCTAACTTACTGGCCCGATAGAGATACTCCTTGACAATTATCGAACCTCCTGCGATCCATGCAGCATGGACACTGGGTATACCCATGTCTGCCGGGTTGTGGCTATGTGAATGGCTGAATATACCATTCCCGTGTGCATGATCTTGAGTATGGCCATGTTCAGCTGCTGTCGCTGCCACATCAAGAAAGAATTGTGAATATAAAATCTCGACCGAATGCCATCCTAACCCAATTCCACCGGCGAGCAAGAGACTGCTAACTCCCAGAGAACCCAAACTCTCGATCTTGCCGTACCCGGCGGGAAACCTAGGCGAAGGTGGTTTTACCGACCAGGCCACAGCTGCTAATGTTAAAAAGTCCGAGACGAGGTCTGTAAGAGAGTGGAATGCATCAGCAACCAAGGCCTGGGAATTCAGAAAGTAGCCCCCCAGTCCTTTTGAAATGGCCATGACGACGTTGACGTAGAGACCGGTACGGGTAATGCGGACGCCCGCATCCTTCTTGTTTGTGGAGGTTAGGTAGGTATTGTCATGGTGATGGTGATGCGCGTGCCCGCCGTGCTGGCGGACCTGGGAACTCGAAGTCATGGCGAGTGTCGATGGATTGCGACGGACACTGCTCCCATTGAACACCGTGGATCTTGGATGATATGTACTCGCTGTTACTTTGACCAGGGAAAGCTGAACACAGAAGGATGGAAAACGCGTGTGATGAAGTGGCTTCAGGAGAAGGGCTCTTTGACCGAATCCGGGAAGGAAACGTAGCCGAACATTATCGAAGCCATGCAAGCCTCGAAATTGCGGCATAAGATCGAACGAACGACCGTCACCACCAGGGTGAGCTTCAGGGGTTCAGAGTCAGGGCCAGCAAAGGTGAACGATGTCCATCATAGTGACATGCGGTTATGGGCTGCGAGCCATGTCGACCGACGACTAGGCATTCATCAACCCTCCAAATCGCGGGCAATCCAAGTGCCGACATCGCTAGCCTAGAGTGGATATGTCCTACTCGGGCCGTTTTGGACATCTGCTCGGAGCTACACCCAAACAGGCTAAGCGTGAGCGAAGAGTGAAAAACGCCCTGGATACCCTACCCGTAAGGGATGATGACGCAATTTTCAACGTCGGCTCTGTGTGCGTCTCCTGTCGACGTGTAGAGCGTGGCGCCTCTGCGTCTTCATGAACAAGCCTTTGATGCGAATACCGTACACGGGCCCTTTTCCACCTCCCATAAGCATTCCCAGGTCTGCCAATACTCCGACCGGAGCGATACATGCCTTGACAAGATTCTTGTCCGCTCCGGCACCGCCGAAGACTCAGTCTGATTCTGCAGGCCACAGTAGCCACAAGACCATACTCCTGACCGGTGCCGGCATCTCAGTGGCTTCGGGCTTGGCTGACTATCGTGGCAGCGGAGGAACATACACTCTGAACAAAACGTATAGGCCCATCTACTACAATGAATTTGTCACCAACCACGAAGCGCGCAAGCGCTACTGGGCAAGAAGCTTCCTGGGTTGGACCAGTTTACATAAGGCCATACCAAACTCTACTCATTTCGCGGTGAAGGACCTGGGAAAGCTGGGCATTATCAGCAGTGTAATCACCCAAAGTTTGTGAATCTCCACGTGCCTTTGATCAGCCTGCCCTACAGCGGTCATGGCACATTCCCAATTTCAGATTGACCGCCGACATTGACTGATTCTTGGCCAAAAACTAGATGTGGACTCCTTTCATCCTGTGGCTCATCCTAGCCTACCGACCATAGAACTACATGGATACCTCCGCGCCTTGGTCTGCATAAATTGCCACAGCCAACTCCCTAGAAGCGAGTTTCAAAGGTCGCTCTCAGTCTTGAACCCTGAATGGGCCGCCTTTTTGGAAGAGATGCTCGCGAGTGGGGCGTTGGATACCGAGAACCCAGCCGAAAGAAGAGCAAGGGGACTCAAGAGTAATCCTGACGGCGATGTAGACGTCCCAAATGCTCCTTATACGACTTTCAGGTATCCTGCATGCCCTGCTTGTCTTTCCAAGCCGCCGGTGATGGCCGATGGTACCAAGGCTCAAGTCAAAATCGACAGTGATGGTGCCTGGTCTCCTGATTCAACCGGTGGAATTCTGAAGCCTGCTGTTGTAATGTTTGGAGAGTCAATTTCTCAAGAGACCAAGAACGCTGCTGAGGAAGCGATCAATGAGGCTGGCAAAATTCTTGTTGTCGGAAGTAGCTTGGCCACCTACTCCGCCTGGAGACTCGTCAAACAAGCTAAGGAACGGAGTATGCCAATTGGTATCTTGAATCTTGGTGGAGTCAGAGGCGAAGAGAACTTATACAGAGGGACAGAAGCGGGTCACGATGGTGACAGGGCATTTAGGTGCAATGAGAGCGCTGAAAGAATATTACCACAGGTCACGGAATGTTTGCGAGGGCTGCATTTGATTCGTGATGAAAGAAGCAAATTTATCTTGTCGCACGAGTGAAAATGTATATCTGAGGAGCCACTGGGTTCTCAAGCGATCCATTGCAATAAATTCCAGGTGCGATTGCTTCCCGTCCATCTATCCCCTCTCCTCCAGACTTGGCTTATGGAGGGAAACGCGTGCTACACCAGATGAAGCAAGTGAAGCAAAAGTGTCCTTGGGGATAGTAATGGCATCTTGCAATTCCTGTTGGGCACGATGAGGAGCCAATCCCGTCCCGAAACTAAGCTCAAATGCTCAATGCACTTGGCTTGCACCCTGGAAATTGTGGACCCAGAGCAGGGCTAAGACAACCCCTGATGGATGTTAACAAGAGTTCGATGCTACGTGAAAAGCAGGCAAGCATGACAGGCAGAATTCGCGTAGTTATGGCTCCGCTAGTGTCTGAGAGTGCTTGGAATCGATTGCCAATGTTTGCTTTGTGACGATAACCATCGAAATAAGCCAACCCCCCTGAGCGTTCCTCTCGATCGAAGAACATATCCAGGTTCCACTTGCGATTGACACGGTTACTGTGAATTTCACCTCTGCGATGCCCCACACCTCCCATCGCCTCTGGGGTCGAGCCTCGACTAAAGGCGACCAGATCCTTGAGAACATAGTTGCGGCTATGGGTGAGAAATCCGGTGAAGTGACGATGCTGCACTGCGGGATATTGAGTCTGAGAGGCACTATCGATGCGAGGCAGCGAGGGGAAAACACGAACCTTTTGCAGCATGGTCGATTTTTCAAAATGTGTTAGTTGGTAATGAAATTCTCATAGGGACAGAAGGTGCTTGAGAGCAGACACGCTTTCCAATTTCCACCGCCAAAGGTATGAGATGATGAACCAAACGCCTGTCGCAATGCAGCCTGGAACACGCTTTCGAATAAGATCATAGCAGCTCTTCGCATGTCCAATCTTCATACCATCCATCGGGTAAGTATCTCCTCACCACTAACGGTATCTTCTTTTCTCGCAGTTCTTTGATGGCGATTTGTAAAGGATCCGTCTCGCCTTCTAGATCAACCAGTACCGGCGCGTTCATGCTAAACGTGTTGTTGAATCAGTGACTTGGTCCAACAGCATTCCCTTGGTTACGGGTGTAGAACCACACAGCCCTTTGTCTACGAGAATTCCCTCTACGACGCACCTTATCTGCAAGGCTCTGGTCCCTAACACCCGCGCCCTCTCATACTTGGTCATATATGGTGTGGTTGACCGCTTATGATCCTCGATCTTCTTCTCTTTGAGCCCCAACACCGCGTTCTTTTTTACTGGCTGCTGACCCCCTTCCCCGTTCACCTCTACCACAGTCCTTCCTGGTGTGGTGGCGCCATTGGTCAGACCGTTAGGCACCTGGGCGTCCGGATCCTCAGTGCCATGAGGACCTGGAGTTGGCGCAGCCGTGGAGGTTGGATATTCATGATCGTCGGGGTCTTGCGGTTCAAATTCGGGTTCCTCCTCGTCAAAGGCGGGCTCGTAGGCTTCGTAGCTATGGAGGGACGGTCAGCCTACTGGGAGGATAGAGAAGGACTGAACGGACCCGTCGTCACCGTCGTCATCTCCCCCAAAGTCTGACATGTTGCAATCAGCGCAATCAAGGACTTGGACCGTTAAAACTGGAGGTCTGGAGCATGGAATTTCGTTGACGCTAGCGGAACTTGTGCAGCCGCCTGTTTAGCGCGATCTGGCGGGAACAAAGGACGCTAGTCAGAAACTGGGTTGCAAAACTCTCCACTGCCGCTAGAACTTCCAAATCCATGATGCCGTTAATTCTTGAGTACCTAGGTACATATCGCAAACAAGATGTGGAGATTCTGCCAGAAGCCGGTAGACCGCCTCCGGCTCAGTGCTTTAATTCAGCTCAGATTTGAGTCATTATCACGTAGTTCGGGGAGAAGATCATCGTGGTCAATGGTGGTGGTCTTTCGCGCTACCCGTCGAGACTTTTGCAACTCTCTGAACGCGGTTGCTCGGAAAGCGATCATGCCACCCGGATCCTCTAGGAGGGGAGGGGTGTCAATATTAAATGTCAGGGTTCAAGAAATTGAAGCAAGAGTGCTTTCCCACCAAAGACTTCGCATCTTCATGCCTGTAGCTGTTTCCAAATGCTGGAGAAGCCATGTGGTCGGCTGGGTCTCTCCACTTACCTATGCTTCTCAATCTTCCAACATGCGTGAAGGGTAGCACTGCTGAGCCTAGACGGGGCTCTTGAGTCCAAAAGCGGGGACAAATGACTGACTCGTCGATTCCGCAACCGAGCGCTGGCCTGACGCCAGTGTCCAAGAGAGACAGCGCAACCGAACAGCTTCAGAAAGGTTCCTGTTCGCCAGAGGAAGCATGGGAGGACTGGATGGAGTGGAACCCTTCGAAAGACCCAGTCGCCGAAGAGCAGCTCGTCTCACCTGCTACCACCAGTGGTGAAGAGTCTCGCGAGCAAAATGGAGCAGATTCGCAGGCACGGAGTATAATTGACGGCTCCGGCCACTCTAATATTCCAACCAAGAAGCGCAAAGCATTTGAAATCGACGACGACGTAAGTCCTCGGTCAAAAGGCCAGAGTGGCAGGCCAAACGCGGTCCAGAATAGGAGCCATAGCTTGGTCGAAAAGCGCTATCGGTCAAATATTAATGACAAGATTGCCGAACTGCGTGAGAGCGTTCCAAGCCTTCGAGATTCTTTGTTGAGTCCGGCCGAGTCTCGAGGTCCAGCAGCAGCACTGAAACACAATAAAGCTACCATATTGACGAAAGCGATCGAGTACATCCATGTTCTTGAGAGGCGAAATGCATACTTGGAAGATGCTAACAATGATTTGAGGAGTCGTGCGCTTCGTGTGGCAAAGTCGGACCGGGGCGATAAGATCTGTCCTGGAGAAGAGACATCTGAGTTATGTAGCAACGCCTTCATCAAGCCGCCCGCCTTGTTTCAAGCCTCTACGACTGCGACAGATGAGCCTCGAGGTATCATTCCTGTACCTGAGGATGTTAGACGACTACGGGAAGTGGTCCCACCACAACCTCATTATGCAGATCAATTCTCATTCAATGAGAGTGAAGAATGTCCATCATCTCCGAAGGTTTCGATCCGAGGAGGAAGGTTTACTGGTAGACTTATCGTTGGGTCCCTTGCCGGCCTAATGATCATGGATAGCTTTGTTGGAAGCCGCAACGCGGAGAGCCGTGAGCGTGGGCTCTTTTCGTTGCCCATGCCTTCTCTTCTGCCAACTCTACGAAGGTCATGGACCCCTTTTCATGCTCGTTTGGGCAATGTGCCTCACAGTCAAATTCTCGTCCCGTTGACCAGAGGCTTTTTGATAATCGCCATACTTGGCACTGTATTATTTTTGTACCTGTTTAATTCAAAGCCAAAGTTCAGCAAAATTAACGCGATACCTAGCGAGAGAAATTCCCGTAACTCAACCTCGCCGATCGAGATGCGCCAAAAAGCTTGGTTGACAGCCATCCAGACGGTCTGGGTTCCGCGACACACAATGCTTCCTGAACTGCTAGCTCTGGTATTGGAGACACATGCATACATGACAAGACAGATACTCGGTTGGCATAGCTACTCCTGGCTGACTGGTCGAAATGAGGAGGATGAGGTTGCGCGAGTCCGAGCTTGGGAAATTGCAATCGATGCGCAGCTTACTGGTGGAGATGCAGAGATGAGCAGAAGCCGTCTTGTCTTGACATTATGGGCCTCCGGAACACTACCAAACACCCCGGCGAGGCTGATGCTCAAGGCTCTCCACATCCGTATCTTATTTTGCCAAGCCTCAAGATATCTCTGGATATGCGAGGCCTTGGACTCCGCGGCGAGACGCCTTGCTCGCAAGCAATGGCAATCAGGAGAAGAGCTCATCAACAACCCGACCGTTTCCAAGGATCCAAGTGGTAATGATCCCTTGCCAGATCACTTGGTGGCCCTTCTGCAGCAACCCATTGACGAAATCATGACTGATTCTGCGATTCGGTACGCGTACAATTTGGCTTGGAACGGGGCTTTGCTTGAAGACCATAGCACGGAGGACACCGCAATGCTCGGCTCGCTGGACTCTCTTGCTATGTGGTCATCTAATTGGAAGCTGCAGCAAGCACTGCATGCTTTCCTTGAAGCTAGTAAGACTCACGACTCCTACCAATCAGAGATAGAAATCGCTCTCCGTATAGCCCCTCCTGGCTCTATCAGCTACTTCAGAGCATTAGCGGCAGCTGCCATTGTTTCTGAGGGTGATCGTGCAATGAGTATTGCCCAACTTTCGACTGCGCTTCTGCCGTCCGATACTTTTCCCCTTCAATCGTCACTAGTCGCCACGTCATCTCCGTCGAATACTCTACGTGAAGATGTTTCTGTCGCTATAGACTGTGCAAGCGCTATGCACACAGTGGCTAGCTCGGATAACAAGCCTGACGCCCTGTGTGAGGCTTTGCGGATCTCAAGCCATGCTCTTTCTAAGATCGAAAGTTTGGACTTACTGGCGTTTGCCGCTACCTACCAGCTGAGCCACCACCTTATGCTTGTAGAGCACCGCGGTTTAGCTGGGCATGTTGCTTCGATCCTCAACGAACATATCTCGAACGCGATCATGCGATTGGGTAAGTCCGCCGAACACACAAGTTTGAATAGCCTACGACTGCAAGAGAGTTTCAGAGGAGCATTGAAGCGACTTGTGGCGCGTAATTCCCCAGGACGTAGATTTTCCAACATTTCCGCCGACACCGGCTATGGAAGCATGAGTGATCACGAATGAAATCACTGAAATATCCACTGTAACTATCCCCCCAGATCAAAGATTCGACACATGCCCTCCAAGCCTGCCTCAAGATCCAATATTCAGCAACCACCGGATGTCTTACCCTGCAATAGTCGTTGACCATCCCAGTGATCCCGAAAAGACTCTCCATCGCTCCGATCCTACTGGTCGCCGCCAGTCTATCAGCGCCTCACCACGAGACTTGAGGACTGCTTCATGGTCTTGTATCTGCAAAGACCAATTAGTGATGGATGTTGTTCACTGCCACAGGGTAGAGACCCACCAAATCGACCATGCTGGCCTCGGTCTCGCGTGCTCTGTGAAGCGCCCGCATTGCCTTGACCAGGACCTTCTACGTTGCTGTTTTGTGCTCGCACCCTATTGGGTATACCAGTATTAGCGTTGCTCTTCTGAGATCGATTTTGAGCTTTGATGTATCTCCGGGATATTGCTGATCTTCAAAAACAGTGTCGCATACGACTTGTGGCTGTGCTGAGATTGGAATCACCTTGAAAACACTTACAGAATTTTGGCGCTACGTGCTGGCGTCTGATGCACTGCGATGTTGTTTCTGCTTTGTCGGAGGCAGCCCTAGCTCGGCTGTACTCACGCCTTCGGGCATCGACCGTTCGCCCGCAGTTTTAAAGCTCTGTGACATGTCGTGCATAGCAAGGCATCGAGGACCTTGCGCCTACTCTGGATCCGTCGGACAGGAGCTTCAAGGTTCTTCTACTCCTTCGGGCATGACCCCAGGTCACATTTGAAAGCAAGTGCTCTCTCGACCGTTTCAATGTGCTGGGGTTCTTCATCTGCAACTTGGTTGTACGGTAGAAATGTTTCAGTTCCGGTGGATATATTGCGCGTCGCGCTTTAGCGGTATGCGGAGAGTCCTTGTCGGGGGTCACAATTGGGCTTGGAAGAGTTGGAGCTTGGATGGAGATCACATTATGGCCAGAGGAAATTTTTGCTGCGGTAGGGTCAATTGGCTTCTCGTCGTCTGAGCCTGGGTATTGTTGTTCTTGTGGTGTTCTACTGCCGAAAAAGTGATGATCATCGCATTCATAGTCATACCGGCCATCGTCGTGTTCAGCAGAGTGGAGACTCCTGAACAGGCACTGTAAGACATTACAGGTGAGATTAAGGAAATTGGCTGTGAGCACCTGTGTTCTACCCAGGACAGGACCCATGATACTCCCATAAGAGGAGACATTGGCAAATGTCGATGCAAGGTACACAGTCATTAAAGAAGGTAGAGAAAGGGTGTTTCAGTAGTCAGATAGAGTATTCAAGATATTTGTTAACATTTGGGTACTTATCCCTTTTGGGCAAACCGCCATAACCTCTACCCTAAATCGCAGCGCAGCGTAGTGATACCTCCTGTTAAACGTCGTGTGCCGAGGAAAACTTGATCTCAGGTCGAATCACAGTGACTCAAGACAAAGATCCCATACCCGAGCTGGAATAAATGTGCAAATATCAAATAGCGACCGGAGGCTGAGAATTTCAACCTACGTGCTACAATTAAAGACCCAAGGACTTCTGTGGTTTCTTTGAACTTGTTGAATACCTGACTGCTTGCGCGACACGGCTCGGGCTCTGAACAAATTCCCCACTCCGCGTACATAATGTTGCTCCTTCAAAACATTCAAGACGTGATTTTGATTGAACAGACATGTTGAGAGAGAACATAAATACTAGTATCACTAACATGTGACCGAAAGGAGGGGAAATGGAGACGAAACTGGAAAACACTGCTCTAGGGGAATCACGGAGATGCCCTGTTTTTCTACGTAAAGGAAAGAATCGATAAATTGACATGCTGAAGCGTAACAAATCAGACTGCTGGATGGGTGATTTGCAAAGATGGGTGCATATCACCAGTACAATGTGTTATCCTTTAGCATTCTACTGTTAGACAAATGCCATCAGGCCTTCGTGCCCCTCGTTGATCCACTCGGTCGACGCTGACAGTCCTTCATTGCCCCTGAAACAACGTTCAACTCTTTGATTTAGGCCGCTTATCACACAAGATGTGTGGGACCTTCTTTCAACTTCTAGGCCCCACGTCCAAGATTCTCGACCCCTGCAGACACCAGCTCTCTTGGTCTTAAACTCTCCACTCCAGTTCCAAGTTTCAGGCGATTGGCAAGGAGAGAGCTAGGAGAAAGTGGGCTCGGTTTATTAATTTCGCCCTTGCAATGTCGATTGTGGAAACTTTGTCCGTAAGAACATCACTCGTTGCATGCTCCTAATGACATGGATTTCAAGAGGTAGGTCGTTCCCCATGGAACCGACTAAGAGAAATAAGCGAGGATTCTTTGATCGAAACTTGGAAGGGTGGAGCTACTATGAATGGTGGACGTCAAAAGGTAATGGGTTTGATAGTCTAGACTGTCTATCTACATCAAAGTTTCAAGTAAATTAGAGAAGGGACTGGGAGTCAGGAGGACGTCGAGTAACCAAGTCTTATAAGTGTAGAGTAAGAGCGAACGACGAATCGTTTAACTCGATATTTGATGTAGAGTGGCCCACTAGATGTATCGCTTTTCACAATGGCGTGATGGATGTCACGTCAGCTCGAGTCGAGTTGGCTTCAACATCTCAGCTCAGCCATTCGAGATACCAACAGCGGCATGCATCATCGGGCTTCTGGGTTCAGAATTCTGGAAGTTTGAGAGCGTCGCGAATTCAAAACTCCTATCATTACAGGCAATGCTGTGATCAAAGGCGAAGGCGTGGTAGCTTCCATGGCTTTCCGAAACTCATCTTCGGTTGGCGCTCTGGTATCACTGCAAGGCAATAGGCTCTGGGAACAACAAAGCAGCCGTTTAAGATCTCCTGTAGGACTAAGTAGAGAGACCCTCGCCACTGAGCCTTTATGAACGCCCAGTTGTGGGGGGGCAGTTAAATTCGTCTGTCATTATTTTAGGACCACGACCTAGGTATCCGGTAGTCGAAAGCCTGAAGATAGATCTGTGTAGCAAAAGAGTCATCAACGATGGTCTTCAATCATGATCATCTTCTTGGAGGCCAGGACACCCCTTCATCTTCTCGTTATCGTACTTGCACTTACACCAGAGACAGTAGAAGTGCTCCGCCCTTAGGTACTCCACTAGTCGTCTCAGCCTCTGTTGTCCCTCCAGTGCCAGGAATTCGTCTAGCTCTTCATCTTGATCTTCTACATCTTCCTCCTCCCTCCCGTACGCTAGCCTGTCATCCGCATCCTCTTCCGGGTCGTCGTAGTGCTGATGTCTTGTCGAGCTCTGAAGTAAGTCGTACCTCATACGTCTCTCCTTCTCCTTTTCCTCCCTCTCCCTGATCAAGCCCCTCCACAAAACGTTGATCTTCTTCAACGGCACCCTTTTTGCTCCTTCCAGTTGCTCCAGTCCCTCTAAGACCCTCATAGCTCCCCAACACGACCCCTCTATCCTCTTGTCCTCCCTCTCCCTCCTTATTCTCTCCCTGTAGTCACCCAGTTCTGCCTTCTGCTTCTTCTCAATTCCCTCGACCAAGGCCGCTTCTGCCCTGAACTTCCTCTTCTTCTCATTCTCCATGCCTATTCCGCCTCTGTCTTCTTTGACTGCAATACCCAGCGGCTCTGTGCGAGCATGTGCGTTTGTTGACGCACCGAGAGCACTGCCAGGTTTGAAACCGAGCTTCGCCATCATTTGAAACCCTTTGGATGTAGTAGGGAGTGCCGTAGAAAGGGTATTGTCACGCATTGAGTCCGCAGTGGCAGCGAGATCAGCTTTGGATTTGGGGCGAGAGCGAGCTTCTGCCTCACGCTGTGTCCGTATGCGACGTTGGGCGGATGTCTCTTTTTCGGGCGGCTTCGTTGGCTCGGCGATTGTCATGGACATGTAATCGTCGACTTCATCCGGAGGGACCTGTGCTGAAGGCGGCAGCAAGACAGTCTTGGCCACCATGTTTGCCGTCGATTCAAGGCCCAAGCAAGTGGAGAAATGTAGATGCGGATGGAAATCAAAGGGCACGCAAAATTTACGGCAAGTAGTGGAGGTGATATTGAGTAGCTATCTACTGACTTGCCGAGGATGGCTTCTTTTGTCGGACATTACCGACTATCCACATACCTTAGATCAATATTTCGCATTTGGAGTCATTTCGTTCAACTCATAATCGCCATGAAAGAAACTCAGAAGTAAATGAGGTATCATAATGTGCACTCTTGGCACTGCAGTATGCATGCACCCTAATATCCATGTTCTATCGCACCTATCGCACCTGCAATGCATCGCTAAGATCATTCCACATACCATGCTGGAATACTACATCATCTGGTGCTTCTTTGTACAAGGTCCTGGTTTGCTGTCAGTATTTAGCGAACACAGGCACTCAAAGTGAATATTTACCCGGAAAAATTGCTGGAAAGCTTTAGTATCAGCATTACACAGCATGCCCAGATACTCGTTGATGTTAGTTCCGTCCATACCCATAGCACTCAATTCAACATCTCGTAGATAGTCTAGATAACTCTGACCAACCTTGATGTATATAGCCTTTTGTAGAGCGGCAGCTTCCCCAAGGACTTGTTTACCTTGTGCATCCTTGGGATCAAAATTGGGATTACTTGGAACGGCCCAACACAGGGGTGAAAAGGTAGTCATCATGAAATCGTCGAAGCCCGGCAACTTCAACTGCTGTGGGACGGTGTTCGGAATCTCATTTTCCGATGCTTCAGAGCCCAACCCACCCCACGTAGAAGCCATGCGAGTTAGGACAGAGAATGCCAGCTTTGCTGTTTGAAAGTCTGTGATGTCTTTGACAAAGTGTTCGATAGTGGAAATGACTGTAGTAAATATAGGTTGGTTGGCTATTCGGTTAGTAAATTGTATAATTTTCTCCCTGATGATCAACTTACCTTCACTAATCAATACAGATTCCAGGCCATTATTCAAGAGTACGAGCAAAAAGCCTAGGTACTCACGCTTCAATTCCGTCAATTGAATCTCGTCGTCCGTACCAATCACTGGCTCTGCTATGCCAGCAAAAACCCGTTGCAGAAAAGGAGTGAGGAGGCTGTTGAGTATGCCGTAGATCTCGGATTTAAATCCATAAACCACCTGATCAAGAAGCTTCATGAACATTGCCATCTCATCCTTTGTTGAGCTTTCGGAAAGCAGGCCATCAATCCAGCGAGGAAGTTGAGGGAGTATTCGGTTACCCACAACGGCAATCAAGCGATTGAATGCGAACCTCGCCGCTTCCCTTACCTCAAACGAAGACTGCAATCCTTCAAGAGCCATCAACACAGCTTCAGCCGCGCGCGCGAATTCTTCGGAAGTAGCTTCTGCGGGTGGTGAAGCAGTCACGAGATTGTTTGCTGGTGTTCCATCCGCGAAACCCCGAGCGAGGGTACCCAGAGCCATAATCAGGTGGTGGACTTGCAAAGTACTTTGCTTATCATCATGCTTAGCTGGTACAAGATGCGCTTCCAGATCGGAAAAAAGTGGATTGATGACAGAAGTGATAAGTAGCACTTGTTTCTCTAGAGGGATCGAGCGTGCAGAACTAATGCAGCCAACAGTCTCATATAGATAGAGTTGGCTATCAAATTGAGCGTTGGCACTCTGATTGTTTTCACTCGACGAGATGTCTTCATTGTTGTCTTCGGAAGACTCTTCGCTTAATTCGGCTTTGATTGGAAGCAGATCGCTCAGCGATTGAATGATTGTATCGGCAATGCCGCCAACGTGTTGTCGTACGTGCTTGACAAATCTATGAAAGAGATACCAGGATCGCATTCTGACCTTGAGATGATCATGATGCACGAAATGTATGTAGGTCTCCAAAACCGGAGCAATGTGTTCTGGGTTCGCCTCGAAGAATGCATAATATCTTTCGCAAATAACCATGTACTGTAGCTGGACCGCAGGATGAGAGAATGAAGCAATATCTGGATGCGATCAGTACGGAGCTTCGGCAAATACAATGGCGCGCAATACCTGTCTGAACAAGCTTAAACATCATCCCAATTAGTTGCTCAGCAGCAGGCGTCACAGGCTTTGTTTTGCTGTAAAGTCCGCCATGCCTGAGAGCCAACTCTCCAAATAGTTCCATTTCATGCAAGGCCAACTCAAGCTGCCTCCAGTCAACCTGACCATTTTGCTCTTGATATCTTTCAAAAGTTGATACCACGACGCTCGTGATTTTATTCACATACATGCTTTCGTCGACCGCAGCAACAGCTTTCTGCAAGTTATGCAAACGTTTTCGAAGCTCTTGGAATTCGGCCTCATCGGTTTGAGTGTCTTCGTGACCCCAAACCGATGTCTCATCATATTTCAATTTTGCAATAATGACATCAAGGATGAGAGGTAGCATAGGCAAGAATTCAGGAGCCAAGTTGCTATTCGACTTGGCCTTCTTGCGTAGTAGCGTAAGGAGATCTGTTAAAGAATGGATGATAGTAGAGCATATTTCATCGTATTCGTCAGAAAGAAAACGCAAAATGTGAGGCATGAAGCTCTTGAGCAAGGCAATGCCGCGTTGTGACACCGAATTATCGTCCTGCGCGCCATCCAATGCTTTGACAATATCAGTGACAGTGTTATTAACAAGCTTAGCTACCCCTTCTGCTAGGTCAGTGTCATAATGCGCGGTAGAGCGCATGTCCGACAATTCTCGACATCTCACCAGCTGTGAGACAGCTTCATAGATATTGAGAACCTCGATCAATTGGAGCTTGTCACTGGCGCTCATTTTTTTGCCAAGAATGTCGATGAAAGCTTCTATGGCAGCGTCTCTCCTCTCAACAACGTGGTCACCACTGGGGTTTTGCAGAGGATCTAAATACTCGAAGAGTAACTGCAAGAACGAGTCATTGACAGCTAGAGCAATATCTGTCCAAGTGACCCATCTGCCGATTGCGGTAAGACATAATTTGACAATACTTTCATCTTTCGATTTCCACGTCGTAAGGATTTCATGCCATGAGGATGCAATCATCAGAGTATCCCGCTGCCTCACCAGGTCTTTGAGCTCATTGTCCCTCCTGTGTTCTTCCGGTGATTTAGGTGAAAGAACGTCTGCGATCTCATCGTGGACTGAAACAAGAATCCGAAGATACAGCATAACGCCTGGCGCGTTGTCCTTCATGCTTGAATTGTTGGTGGTCGTCAAAGCTAGAACATCGTGGAAAAATGAAGTCCAATTTGTGGCATACAGGGACGTAAAAAGGTTTGTGATAGTCTGGGTAATTTTGTTCTGTATAGATAAAGGATCAGGCTGGATATTGTCACTCCTCCCAGAGCCATAGACATTCCGTATGTATGCGAGCATATTGTCCTTTAGGACTGCCAACTCTTGGTCACCGAGCTGTCCGGATTTGATGGCGTTGTTGACGATGTCTAGGGAAACATGGCGTACTACCTCAGAAGGTCTGGGTTTTCGCACAGCAAGTGAGAAACATATTTGCCATCCTTGCGGTTCAGAACGGAGCTGGTTAAGGAGTTCGAAAGCTTGGTGTTTAAGCGTCTGATCGGCGCGGGGATCCCAGGCGCACTCGATGGCATTCTGTACCTATTGAATGGAGAAGAGGGATTAGCAGTGTCGTGCTTTAGTTGTGACATTGGACCACATCAAGTTTGTTGCTTGCGATCTCATACCTGCACATCCATCCTCCTACACTCTGATCACCAATACTCGAGCTAGAACTCCCAGCGATTGTGTCCAACGAGAAGCACCCTTTTGTGCAGGGGGTTGATTTTAGGACATGATTTTTGATCACAGGCCTCCTCCTTATGCTATCGAGTCATAATGCAGTAGATGAGCAGCACTGTCTGCTCTCGAGAACCAGCTAATGGCCAGTAGACATCTGGATCAAGACTGGAGGTATGGTCAAGAGGTAGGTCGCAATGTGGAGATAGGAAGTTCAAGGTTGGGAGTTGTTGAATTTGAATGTGCTGTCACGCGAGATTGGAATGACGATGGGCATTCCAAAAATAATTGGTTCACATTTTGCCTCTCTCATTTTATTGATTGCGATATGATGATCAAGATTGCTTTTTCGCTCTACTCTAGCTACATTATTCTGCAGTTTGGTAGTATCAGAAGCTCAATCATTTGAGCCGGGAAAGCGAATACTACATCTTTCAAAGCAGGCTAGGATCAATCATATCCACATCATCATTATCGTATCTTCCATAGCCATGATCCTTTAATTCTCCATGTAGCAAACGCCGCAATCCTACTTCATCCCACAATTCACCATCACCACCGATCCCCCCCTGGATCGTTTTTCCATCAAGCCATGAGTCTGCGCCATTTACAATTCCAGCATCATTCGAACAACTCATTTCGATCTTTTTGCCAGGCAGCGGGTGAAACCCGCTCGGAGCTGAAATATAATACTCTGTCGTAGCTTTTGAAGGTACATACAGCGGTGGCTGGCTTTCGTGTTCTCTTTCCATCAACATGTCTCGAACTTCAAGATCTGCTAAGCCGTGCTGGGCCTGTAGGTGAATCTCGAGATCATATTCTCGTATAAAGCGATAATCGCAGCCTCGGACCGCACAACAAATGGTTCTGCCACTTTCTGTCTCGTAGCCCGCGCCAGTCAATCGTGTAAGAGTCGAAATCTGATGCGTCTGGATTGGCCTCACGGCGAGGCTTTGCCTGTCTTTCTTTTTCACTTTGCCCGAGAGTTGCAGCCCCATATGAACCCCACGAATGTGTTTCTCCAGATTCGCCTTCGATTTTAAGGCTTCGCCGCAAGCATCCGAGCCATCCCAATCCCGAACGTTATTTAGGGTTGTTAGGTCAACCTCACCACATACAAATCGCTTACCAGTGTGACTGATCTGAATGTGGGCGTTGAGATTTCCTTTTTTAGTGAAAGCTCTCCCGCAATCAGGTTCCTGGCAGATATGAGTCCTCCGTTCGTCGATATCGAAGCCCCCGTGCATGACTTCGATGTGACTCTTTAAGGAGCTCTGAGACGTGCATTGAAGTCCACACTCCGTACATGTTGGAGGATGTTGACTGACTAGATGGACTTGCAATGCCGCATGGGTTGAGAATGTTGTCTCTCGCTGTGCTTGAGCTACATCATGACCGCTGGCTTCAAGATCCGGAGAACAAATCATGCACAGGAATCTTTTCATTCCATGAAGTCTACCAATGTGAGAGTTCAATTTGCCTTCAGTGTCGAAACCTGCCCCACACTCCTGGCCATGTTCATTTAATTCCCCGCACACGAAAGGATCCCTTCCTTCGTGGACGGAAATGACATGTTTTTGTAAAGTTCCGTGCTTTCGAAATGTCTTTCCACAACCTGCAAGGATGCATTTGAATTTCTCCTTGCCTTCGTGGGCAGCTCGATGCCTTCGTAGCCGCGTGGCCGTAATGAAGCTCTTACCGCAGCCTTCCCATTCACAAACGTAGTCACGGACATCGGAATGTGCCGATTTGATATGATGCTTGAGATGGGATTCCCGGAGGAAATCCTTGGTACAAGGTGCATGCGGACAAACATATGGCCTGGTGTTGGTGTGAGAACGAAGGTGCTGCGTCAATTTGGCTGGACGGTTGAATGACTTTTCGCAATCAGGATAAGGGCAGTGATGGGATTTATGAAGGTCAGAAGGATGTCGAGGGGATGGCTTGGAGGAGATGGAAGTCAATGGCGTTGCGGTGCTGCTCGCTGCATGATAGTCATCGTGTGTGTTGCCAGCGAACTCTTTGTCTTCATAATTTGAGGTATCAGACCCTGCAACAAGTCTTAGCAAGATTCAGCAACGCGGACTGTGTACAGACAGACCACTTTCAATCACCTCGTTATCGACTCTGAATCTCTTCACGCCAGACTCCTCCGCCTCGAAGGCTTTCCTTTTGATCCTCTGGACTGGCGCTGTAGACATGTGAAGATCATGGCTCGGGAGTGCTTCCATAATCATGGCTTACGAGAGAAGGATGGAGGACACGAAAAGTTTTGTGTGTAAAAGAGTAATTTGGTGCTAAGCTCGGCAGTGCCGAGGTGTTGCCAGCTAGCGTCTAGCATGGTCTACCAGCTAAGGTACTGTATATACCTTAAAGTACTTGAGTAGTTTGCTTCTCTGGATTCTACAACGACAATTTAGATACATTTTCTTCAGACCTACTACACTTCCTCTTGGCGATCTACAAGCTACTTAGTCTGGCAGGCAAACTAGCCTGACCCAGGCGACTATCGATGCCTTTGAATCTATGGGCCTGTAAGAGTCTGGGACTGAGCGGGGACTGCTTGTGAGCGTACTTTGAGCTGAGCTAGTCATTCCATCTATTGACAACAGACTCTGCACTGTCCTGCTCTGCCTTGAGAGAACTTCAGGACAGACTTGTGACTTTTGCGAAGCATTCGGGGTTTTCTACTTCTGAATTACTTTAATTTCTAAGATCAGTGCTGTTCAATCCTTATCCCTCTTGCACATCAGCATGGCTTCTCCTATATCAGTAAGTGAAGTGTATGCGGTTGCGAAAGTTGCCTTTGATCTTTTAAAAGCTTGCAAGGCTAGCAAAGGCGAGTTTGGCCAAATAGGATAAGAGGTGTTTGCAATGCGAACGGCCATCGAACTTACTCACCTAGAGTGTGAGAACCCACTCTCGATCCTTAACGTCACAGATAATGAGGGTAAAAGCAATCGAAAAGCACTGTCAATTCAAATTCGAAATTGCAAACAAATTTTGAAGGATATGGACGCTTGTCTAAAGCGCTACAAGAACATGTCGGCTGTAGATAGACCGGCTTGGACTTGGAGTGGACATGATGAGGTGAAGAGTCCAGAATCGAACCTGTCTTCATTGGCCACCCAGTTGGACCATTCCTTCGACATCCTGGCGGTGAAGGGAATGGGCGTAGTATACAGCGGCCTTGGACGAATCGAGATCGCGCTGGAAAAGACAGAAGGAAATTACGGAGCCGCAGTCAAAGAAGCTATGGTAGACCTTGATCAGTCAAGGATGACCGCTCAATGTACCGAGCGATATAAAACGATTGTCTCAGATTATGCAAAACAAGTGTCGCAGTCTACAAGCTTTTCGGTGCCAAGGGCACAGACGCCGCTGCTAGATCTTAGAGGCCGTAAATGCTCCAAGGATGCACTGATTGTTCCTGTAGCGAATCGATCCAAATCTGCAGACACCCAGAAAGGCGCCCAAAGAAAGAAAAGTTCACCGAGCAAAGGTAAGGTTCTAAGGAAAAGGCAAGCCAAAGTACGCCCTGGGATGCTGGCTAATTCGGATTAAATCTGGTCATCTATCGCTCTTGACTTAGGAGTTCTGGAGTAAGACTTACAGCCACGACGGCAATGGAAGTTGGAGGAGATGGCACAACAATTTAGAGCTTGTTAGAAATCAAAGCTCAGTGACGACCACGATCTCGTCAGTTGGGTACTCAAACGAAGAGGACTCCTAATATACATGGTGCCCGTATGCAGCCAAAAAGGAGGGGTAGAATGCTTTGGCGTTGAATCTCGGGGTCGAGGAGCAAGCAACGATTATAATAAAGCGGAAGCTGACGTTCAGGCCCAGAAGAAAGCCGACGAGTTGGCGAGACTGGCTTTAGCGAACAGAGAGGTTGCACAGAAAAGAAAGGGCGAAAATAAAGCAGCTGTCAAGAAGACCAAGGACGCAGAGGTAGAAAAGAGGAAAGCCAGCGAGGATATCGCCAAGAAATCCAAAGAAATTAGACGATTGGAGGGGATCATGTAAAATTAAAAGCTCGGAAAACCGATAATAATGCAAGACAGGAAGCAGGTCGGAAAGCAAAAGAGGCATCGGGAAAATCTCCAGATGGGACGGTAAGTGAAGAGGTGAAGGATGGCGCAAAGAAGCCAAAAGATCATTTGCCACAGCACACAGAAGATAAAGAACGCCCCGAAGCAGGGACTACTTGGCCCTGACAAAGCTTTTGTTCTTAGCTCCATCTCAGGTCATTCCGCGGTAAGATGATCGTGGAGGAGGAGTAACACCCCTTGCTCGCTTGAAGACAGTCATTGCACACATTGACTCCCAAAGAAATCAGGACGCTGAAGATTGGGGGCCAACGCTTGTATTGAATGCGATGAAAGCATTAGAACATGACGTCAAGTCGGAGAATTGCTGACCCCTGAAGTTTCAGCCCGTCTAGTGGGTCTTTAATGTTAGTGCATTGCGGCGAGAGCTGATGGACATTGCTATCCTCAGTCGGACGGCAGCGCTCGATTGGATGCAAATTGCAGACAACGCAGGAGAGACTGCGTCGTCAATGGTGATGCCGGTTGAATACTCGAAATGTCACCCTCCTTCGGTAATTGAGAGATCGCATGGGGTTGCATAAACTCCTTGAAGTGGTTACATAGGTACGAGGGGCAGGTCGATCTTCAGCTTTCTCCGACCCAGATGTCATCTCCGTACGTCGGTCTTTCACAGCCAACAATCTCATGCTACAGAATGGTCAGCAAACCTGCCTGGCGGATGCGACCAGGCAACATAGTTGACTCGCGTTTCTGCATCCCTCGCCGCCCCCTCTCAGCTTTCAAACGCCGTGAGAGACACCTTTTTCGGCTTGGGCAATCACCCACGCTAGGAAAGGGTGCGGGCGGCCATACGTCCATGCCACTTTGAAATTCCTCATACCTGCATCATTGGACAGGCCCCATATTTATCGCAACCAAGCTGAAACATTGACAGGCAGATGATCAAGCCGGGTTTGATTCTTGGGTGCCATTGCCATTGGTCCATCAACATGTTTTCTGCATGTCAAAGGCGTGGAGATCATGCTTGAGGATACTTGGGATCGAGTCTCAGAGAACGGATTGATTTGCCTGTATCGAGATGGCTGCATCTGTCGCCTTTGATTGACGAGCTCGTTCTTCTACTGCACTATCTATAAGAGGTTGCGCCGCATTGTCTGTAAAGCTTCAGCTGAAAAGATTTTCCTTGCGTCTGCGTCGTGAAAGAAAGTCCGATAATTTGGAATGTGTGGTAATGAGAGAATTCTGCGGAAGACCTGAGAGCCGCTACTGGCTATGGTTTCCTACAGCTCTATACGTGGTCTCTCTTTCATAGAGAATCCTGTATTAGCGTGCTTCTACAATGATCATGGATTATAATTGAGCATAATTACTGTCTCTAATTAATACTGTCATGCTGTTTCTCACGATAGCCTTGCAGCGGACTCTGCTCTGGTCCCTATGGTCGTGTGGCATCAGGGCCCGTGAGTGTCTTACCCTCCGATCGATCTGGTCGGAAACAAGATCAACGCAAGGTCACAAAGGACAAACACGAGGCCTTTACAAGGTGTGGCTGCTGACTTCTGCGCTCGGTGTATAGTGTTGCCGCCTTCTAGTAATGGACTATCCGGTTCGCTGAGTACATCCAAATTCCTTCCTTCGGCATCTGGAAAGTGTGGAAAGTGTGGTATTGAGGCTGCAGGCGGGGTTCAGCTCATTTACTGGCAACCCGATGCTGCCAACAGTCAGTCAGGCTCGGTGACCGGGGACAACGAGGTGTACACTCAGGTTCAGAATGGATTCACTTTGTAAGAGAGTGAGCGTCGATCATTATGAGACTCTTACTGACTGGGATGTAAGTACGTCACCATCTGTTTACGTCGTCTATAGTTCTTTAAGAGCTACGGTAACATGCGACTCCTCCGTAGTTCAAACCGCCGGACCTTCATTCGATGCTATAACAATCGGGTATTCTTCAAGATTCCTTGCGTACGGGACCCTTACAAAGCCCGATGCAAATTGCCATGAGAATGTTGTCCTTGATGGCTTCCATACGATAGACTTTGACTACCTTTATTACCATCCGATCACCACAATCGTAACACAGAAGCCGGGCTGTCCACCATATACCAACCCGCGGCTATCTTTGCCAGCAGAGCTGACATCCGTCGATCCCGTTTGGGCTAGCTGTGAGCCCCTTTTCTATGGCGCTTTCGACCCTCCGAGATTCCTCAAGAAAGCTAAGGGAGGATTGGTTGCTACGTTAGCATCGCAAGCACCCATCCCAACAGCTGGGCTTGCTAATGTGCCAATTGTGTCTGCATTCGCTCAGGCCACTCCAGCTCCACCAACCCCTATTCCTACAGCGGTCGCGAAGGCTGGCCCGATCCAGCCGATCCGCTTCTACCAGAGCCAAGCGTTATTAAGTCGTCGTCCGACTCAGTTGTTAAGCCGGCACGGACTACCCCATCATCCCTGGTGCTGGCTTTCAATTCAAAGGCGCCGGCCGAGGTAGCAAAATCAACTCCAGTGCATGGCACATCCCTAGACCCACCTATGAATCCCGATGAGATATCCCCAGACCTGCTGTCGCATATACACAAGGTGTTGAAAGTCTCGCAAAGCAACGCACCTCATGACGCCTCACAGGAGCACAATGACCCTAACGGTCTACTACAAGGTACGTTTTACTGGGACTGGAGTCTTTATTCGCTATTGTGTCTATGTCATGAATGCGCTCACAAGGCGTGTCTTCTTGACTGACATCACGGATTAAATGACAATGCTAACCGCCAAAGTAGCTTCTGTGCCCTCAAGTCAATTAGGTCCAAAAGCGCCTCAAAGTCTCGGACCCAGTATCGATCCACCGGCAACGGATGCGCTCTCGGTTGATGACAGCGATATTGTCGTCTTGAACAGCGCGATTAAAGCATTCTTACCCTCAACACATTATCCGGTATTGATTGGTGCCCAGACTCTACGAAGAGCAGCAGACGGAGATCTGATCGTAGCAAGTCAGACAATCCCACCAGGCAGTCAAACGACAATTTTCGGAGTTAAAGTCTTTGTAGGGTCGAGGCATCTAATCCTAGATGATACAACGCATGCCTTCTCCCAAAAACTGAAAATACTATACCTCACAAACCCCTTGGTCCGGACTTGCTTGATGGATACGCTGCACAAGTTGTCTCGATAGAAACAATGGTAGTAGCCAGCCAATTAATCACTCCAGACACTCGATTCACCGTCTCCGGCCATGTCATATCTCGTGACACCAATGATGTAGTGTTAGATGGTGTTTCACGTTCTCTCATTCCCGAGAATACAGGAACAGCCATATCACACTCAATTTCCGATCCCGCCTCCACAAGCTCCAACATTGCAATCGCTCTACCAAGTGGAACTGCATTTATCCACCACGACTTTATCATCACCAATACCGCATCTTCACAATCGCTCGTTCCGGAGCCTACAATGATCCCTGTGGGAACCTCATCTCATCACAACCTACCATCTATCGTAGCTGCCGAGGCATCTGTCCTTATTGCAGCTGAAGAGCTAAACACGGCAGCCTCACCCTCCTCCGTCCATCCATCCAGCGACAAGATTGAAATAGCCACGCAGTCTATGGGCAGGGCAAGCGAATCAAGTCCTGCTAAGGATTTTGGGTCCAGAGGAAGAGGCAGTGTTGGGGTTTGGTGCCAGGTTATTGCAGTCGTCGCCTCTGCCGTTGTTGCAGGGAGATTCTTTGGGGAATCGGATTTATGAAAGGAGAGACACGTAAGTTTTGTTGTTTACAGACGCGCACCGTTTTTTAAAAGTGAGTACGGAAGAGCTACATCCAGGGTATGGTGAGGATTCATGGACTAACACCCTGTCCAGAAGGATTATCGCAAGCAATAAGGAAGGGTGTATATACGGGCCGTTGGCTCAATTCAACGACTTTCATGCGATGCCGGTCCCGGCCACTTATATGACAGTATATGACGGGTCGATTAGTTCTGGCAACCAATGGCCACTTTCCTGGTATTCTCCAAGATCAATTC
>JAABUI010000242.1_pt1 | contig 61964 bp, 53 predicted proteins | sample 5559111 | NCBI WGS metagenome assembly JAABUI01 (sample SAMN10711870, study PRJNA513365) | rock metagenome | isolation source: Antarctica rocks | place: Antarctica: Victoria Land, Buttleship Promontory | reverse complement strand
TCTATCTGCAGTTCAGCTTCGCGTAGTCGACTCAATACTAGTTTGACGTGATCTCTATGTTTCTTTCTCGTTTTGCTATAGATGAGAATGTCATCTAGATAGGCTTGGCAAAAGTCGTTCAGAAAGTTTCATAGAACATCATTCATATATTGCTGAAAGAAGGTCGATTCGTTAGTCAGTTTGAATGATAGCACCTTGTATTTATATGCTTCTAAAGCAGTGATAAAAGTGGTGTAATTCTCGCTATCGAAATGCATTCGAAGTTTGTTGAACGCTGATATGATGTTCAATCTAGTCAGATGCTTGCAACGCACTATTTTATCAATGATCTCGTCTATCAGCGATAAAGAATATCTATTTCTTTTGAAAATGACATTTAGCTTTCGATAGTTCACGCAGAATCGAAGATCTTCATTTGCTTTGAGAACGAATAGAACGAGAAAGGAATAGAAGGCCTGACTAGAAGTGATGAATCTCTTCGACAGATTCTCGTTTAAGTACTTCTTTACTTTCAGAAGTTTGACAGGGAACATTCGATAGACTCGGCAGCAAGAGAGCGTTGAATCACTGAACAGCTCGATTTTATGGTCGTAGAAGCGATGAGAGGGTAGTTTATTCGATTGAGCTCGATCAAAAACATCTAGAAACTCATGATATTTCGATGACAGCTTTGCTTTAATATCTTTCAAATTCTGAGTCGTTTCATCGATTGAAGAGATGTTTAGAGCGTTCAAATCGCACTGAGTATTGTACGCGATTTCTCTATTGATGTTCGTCATGAATAGAGCAAAGACTTCGATCTTGTTCTTCTTTGAACGATTCAACAGCGTTTTGAACGAAGCTGCGTCTATGCTTCGAATCGAGAATGACTCTTTTCGAACGAGTCGTTTGAGCATCATAGAGATCTTAGTCTGAGTGGTTGAAGAAGACGAAGTTGACTGCGATCAACTTGAGTGCTTTGAATTGAGAAGAATCGAAAAAATCGAAATAGAAGTATTCAATTGATTCGGAAAAACAATGACGTCGTTTCGCATATTCAATAATATTTTGTTTTTGTTCATTCAGAGCTTACTCAATATGACTTCATGATGATCGATATCAGCTATCAGCATTGATACAGTCAATTTCTTATGACTTTTGATGATGAGATTGAATAGAATTTTATGAGTGATGATCTTCTTAGATATCTTTTCATCATAATCTCTTATTAGCTTCTCTTCTGTCAGTGATATAGGTTGAATTCCCAGTTTCTCGCATACTTTATCGACTAGATTAGAATGTATGATCATGTAAACGGCTGAATCACTGTCTATTAGAAGACGAAGGCTGAAAGATCGATTCTGAGAGATGAGATGAATGTCAATTAGAAACGACTTTTCAAAGTAATTTTCTTCCGATAGAATTTCATCTAGTTTGCACAAAGATATAATCTCTACTTCTTCGATGACTTTTGAAGAGATGACTAGTTTTTTGAATCGGAATTCGAATCGAAATCGAAGCGATCATATTCATTGTTCACTGCATTGATTCTAGTAGGCCGATCGAGGCACTCTTTAAAGCTATGATCTGATTTATGACATATGAAACAGCTTTCGACTAGAATGTCTGCTTCTTTGACGCTAGTTAAAACCGCGTCGCGCGGCTTTAGCTGGTCAGGCTTCGAATGATCGACTGACTGAGTGACAACAGTCGCTTTATGAAAGGTAGTCTTAGAAAGATCGTCGACGCGTTTGATCTTGTCCTTGATCTCTCGAATGGCTCGCTGATCATTATTCAAACGAATCAGGTAGAAACGAATTTCTTTTAGAAAACCAGATTGAACTAGTTGATCTACTCAAACGAATCGAAGACGAGAATGTATTTTATCTTTCAGATCAGCGATCAGTTGCTTCTCGTGATAGTCTAGATAGAAAGATAGACGTTGAAACTGAGTATAGAATTCACTGAATTTCTTGAATTCTTGAACCAAGTTGTAGTATTTTCTACGAAAGTTGACTTTCTTATTCGAATCATTGAACAACTGAGCTAGCTCTTTCAAAAGGTCGTCGACGATCTTATAGAGATTGACACAGTCACGTTCGCGTCTAGCTTGAATGGTCTCAGCTGCATCATCGAATAATCTAGAATGTATATAGTTCAATTTGACTCGTTCATTAGAAAAGAGATCGACGTTGATCTCTAGTTTATTCTGAATTTTTCCGTATCAGTTCTTTCAAGTAGAGTTCTTTTCATCAGTAAACAGCGAAGAATCAGGTATTTTTTGAGATCTAGAATGCTCAGAGTAGGTGAAATCAGAAGAAGTGTTTTCTTTAGCTTGAAGTTTAGTCTTCAACTCTTTGATTTCGTCTTCTTGTTGTTTATCTAACTCGTAGAGTCGATCTGTTTCTTCATCAAGAACTAGGCTTCGAGCCTTTCAGATTTCGTAGAACACGAAAAGTATTACCGTTTCAGCGAATGATTCGTCATCTTCATGAATGAATGATGCAGCACTTGATGATTCCGTTCGTGATTTCGATGAATCAGCATCAGAGATTTGAGAGAAATGATTTCGAAATTCTTCGAAACGCTCTTCAGTAGACGAACGGCTAGACATGATGAGATTTGTTTGAAAGAAGATCAAACGAATGATGATGTTCGACGATTTGAAAAAGAAAAACGTATAGAGTGATGTTTAATCTTCAACAAAGAAGATGAGATTTGTTTGTTGATTGATTTGATTGATTCTCTAGCAAACAACGAAGATTCTTTATCGTTGAATCTATCGATCGATTTGATTCTTGAGCAATTCACGAAGATTCTTTATCGTGATTCTCGTAATCGAGTGAACTTTGCGTACTTAATGAGTGATAAGTAGTCTAGCAATTCAAACAGTCTCGTCGTTGATTCTATTCAACCCTCTAGTGTTGTTCTATCTTTCGATTATCGTCGATCATCAGGTAAACGAATTTCTTTAGACTCGTTCTGCCTAGACGAGTATGTTGAATGAGTAATGAGACCAGTATCATGTGATTAACGAATTCTTAATATAATGTCAGGATCGTGCCTAGATGATACAATCAATGAAGGTCAGAATTGATAGTGCTTGATCTTTAGAGATAGCTATAACTGAATATTAAGAATACAGAAGAAGATTGATACAAAAGCTTCTATTTATGTAATGTTCAGAGACTGCGTTAGGCCTGAAAGAAATGTGTTTGTGACACGGAAAGAATGTGATGTAGATGAACAAGATGTTGATGAAAGAAAAGAATGTTGGGGAAGAAAAAGAGTGTTGAGCCATATCTGAGTCATATCTGAGCCAAACCTGATGCGAATTGATTAGGGCTTCAGTCTTGTTCAGCCTTGATACGCTTGTAACACATAGTATAGTATGTTCTGTCTTATTATTTGCTGCAGCATGATGTACATTGAATTTCAAAGTCAATCATGCTTTGTGATCTTTAAATTGTCTTGATGATGTCACATGTACATATTCAGTTCATTCATTATTAAGCATCATGTATTCTTGTTCAAGATTCAATCAAAGATGTTGAGCAGAATAATTAAGTCATTTTTTTTTCATTTCTGATATTTCATCTTCTTTAGAAATTTCTTATGAAACATGAAAGTATCAACTCTACTATTGTTTATCATCATCGATCATAATTGAAATAACTGAAGTGAATTGATGAAATTAGAAAATTTGCTATCTTTATGAAATTATTTTATTGAAGTAGTATCAATCTTGAGATGTTCTAAATGAAATCAATACTCATACATAGTTTTAACTTGATTAAGAAGTATTCTTTCTGCTAATTGTTCTGTCATCAGTCTCAATCTTTGATCAAGCGTTTGAAGATGAGATTGACACACATGAGTTCTTTCATTCTTTATTTCATAATGAAAATTTCTTACTAGTTTCATAGTGACTGCTGTCGATAATGATTCAAGATAGTTAAGAGCTTGCTTTCATGCACTTAAAATATGCACACAAGAGCATTCTTTGCTCACAATATTCATTCATGAATTTTCTGTCGTTCAATAATTTAATCTTTGAATTTTCAATTTAATGCTTTCAATCGCAGTAGCTATGATGACTTTTTTAATGCTCACTACAGTTTCACTCATTTCTGTCTCTAAAATGTACTGAAGAAGTATCTTCTCATTGTTCACAACTATGTTTAGTATGAAAATGAGTTTCTTCAAGTTGTATTCTGTCATCTTGAATGATGTTGATGTTGTTGAGACTGAAGAAAATGAAGATATTAAAAGATATACATGTGATGAATGTGAAGAAATTGATGTAAATAATTTCAATAATTAACATGTCATATGCATGCTTTTTGATGTAGCTTCTGAAGAGCTTACATGAAAAATCATGCTCACATCACTGATTTTCATACTCTGACATTCTTGATCTTTTCTTGAACGCGAACTGCAAAACAATTGATGAATTCATAACTGTTTCTACATGATTGATCTTTAGACTCATATTACGTGATCATTCTTTCAATAATTCAGATTTAATTCTCATTCAGCTCATTCTATTTAACTGTTCTTCGATTAATATCAGTCTCTTCTGCTCAGTAATTAACTTTTCATAGTTCAATGATTATGAAAATGAAGAGACTGAGATTCGCTCTCTGCTGATGATTGCTTGAGCTGCTCAATGATATATCACTTGTTTCATCATCGCTTTCATCAAGTGTTTATTTTCAACTCTGTTGATGATGACATGCATCTTACTCATTACACTCATCTTCAAGTCTTGTTTTGAAATTCAAATGTTTAAAAGCTTTTGTTCTCATTTGCTTATCATTGTCTTTCTGACGTCAGCTATATTTCTTCGATCACGCTTAATTCACTCATGCTCAGCGTTAATCATCTCTCATCTCTCTTTCTCTGCTATCATTCATAAATAAAGAGAATCACTATCAAGAAATTCTACAAAGTTGAATATCAGATCTTTAACTTTCTTATGCACTTGCATTATTTAATTTTTAAACAATCGAATTGTTGCTTAATAATCTTCATCACTGAATAGTGATTTCAAGTAGATAATCAGTTTCTTTTGATCAATGATGATGTGTCTCAGATGATAAAGCGTGATCGCAGAGCTTACATGAATCAGTGTCATGCTTGCTTTGTAGAAATGATGAAAGTGAAAGTAGTAAAAGATTTTGAATGAGATTCTTCTGAGAAAATGCATGAGAACTTTCGTTGATGAAAGCTTTGATGTTGTGAGTCTTTAACGCTCAAGAAAACAAATGTTGATAAAAAATACATGAGATGTTCAGAATGTTTTAGTGAGAGTTTTTTAACATGCGTTACATGTTTAAAATAGTAGTAATTCAATTGAAGAACAAGTATGTCAATAGTAGATAGTTGAGAAGAAAGAAGATAAACAGTTCTTTTGATGATTGTTAAGTTGAAAGATAAATCATATCTTGCTAATTAATCTTCTTGAGCTTCAAACACTAGTAGAATTTGCTTGCAGATATGCAATATTTAATTAATTCTTTTTCAATCTGTGTTTATAGTGAAGAGAGAACGTTGATGACTCAACATTAATAACAACTTCTTCAGTTGATTGATTTAATATTTTTCTACTTTATCTGCAGCTGCTGCTGCGTGACACAGAGATCATGCTGTCATATTATGTATCATTAAGTCGCTCTTGATATATCTTCTGATGTGCAATCATTGATTCATTGTCTTTGACATGCAATCAATTGATTTAATATTTCTCTACGTTATCTGCAGTTGCTGCATGACACAGAGTCATGCTGTCATATTATGCGTCGTTAAGTCGCTCTTGATATACTCTCTGATCATTGATTCGTTTATCTCAAGTATGCAATCGTAGATTTGTTGTCTTTGACATGCAATTGTAAATTCGTTGTCTTTAACATGCAATCATAGATTCATTTTTGATTTCTGCTCTAAACTTTAGTTCTAATTATTATGCAATCAACTTAAGCAAGTTGATTACAAATTGATTAAAGTTTCAGTCTTGATCATATTTTAACTCTAATCATTATGTAATCAACTTAAGCGAGTTAATGACAAATTGATTAAAGTTTCTATTCTTGTTTATTCACGCTAAAAGTTCTTACTTGAGATTAAAGATTTTGACATATTAAAACTTCTTATCTTTAGTACTGAAGTACTTTGATACTAGCACTGCAGACGTTAGTTAAGTCATTTATCACTCAGACTAGAATCTGTTTATTTAGATCAAAGCATTCGCACAATTTTCAGTTTACATGTATTTTAATATTTTAATTTCAAAAGAGTCAGTTTAATCAAAGATTAATAAGCGAAGAGAAAGCATGAAAAGTGATAAAAGAGATTGCAATCTCATTATTATTGATTATTGAATGAAGATCAGAAGAATAAATATACGATTTCTTCTTCTGTTTCTCGCTTCATTTCTTGAGATTCAACTAGAAACTCACTTTCATCTCACTCACTTACTTCATAAACTCAGTCACTTTAATAAAGAGAATATTTGACATCTCAGAATGATATTCGAGGCAAAATATAATTCTAGAAATCATCATGAGCTGTCAAGTTTGCTCAAACAGATATAATATATATTTATAGTTCAAATGAAGTTAATGTTCAATAAATATTTATTATCAAGTCTTTATAGTCTTGAATAAACTATTCAAAGCAGAGTTAGCAGTGTCAGCAGTAGTAACATTAAAGTCATTAGTTTTCAGAGACTTAAATTTATAACTTGATATTTCGTAGAACTTAATGATATTTCTTGAGATGAGTTGAAGAATATGATAGTATTCATGAAATACTTGATTTAAAAATACTCAATTTCAGTTTATTCTATCATTCAAATGACAGAATTAAATTCATTATCAATGAATAGAAAATTGCATGCATGAATAAAATCTTCATCACTTAAAGATTTTCAAGCATTCATTCTTTTATTTTTATTTCTTCATTAAGTGCATGCAGTCTATGACTATGACACTGTCTAGACGCTGTGTGTGTGCTACGTTACATGTAACCTGATCAAAGTCGCTGCTTTATATCTTCTCGTTGATCAATCACATCGATAGTTTGCGCATACAAATGCTTCAAGCATTCATTCGTAAATATTTATCTTGTTGATAAAAAGCTTGTGTTCATTCTTCATCTCTTTCTCTCTTTCTTTCTCTTCATGCATACATTCTTCACTCACTTCAACTTTGTTCACTCTTCTCTTTTCTTTTGTATAAATATATACATCGACAAAATGTTCAACAGCTAACTTTTTGCTCGATGACAGAATCTGAAAAAGTCGGCTTGATTCAGCTAATAATCAGCTAACAACTGACTAATCAGCTAAATTTCAGCTAAATTTGACTAACTCAGCTAATTCAGCTAATTCAGCTAAAATATTTATCTACATGCTCATCTATTTACATGCTCATTTATTTACATGCTCATAATTCTACTCATCACTCTACATGCTCATCACTCTACTCGCTCATCTACTCGCTCATTTACTCGCTCACTGTCATAATGAATTGACACATAGAAGTTAGATCAGAGGCTAGAATCAGAGACTGAGTCGAAGGTCAGACCTGAGTTAGCTCTGAAACTCTATGACTCTGCCAAGGCATCGTTTAGACTACGTCATACCTTCGACTTAATATGTCATGAGTTATGTCGTGCTCGACTTGACAATGCTTGGCAAACTCTCTATAGTCGGTCGATTTTCTCAAGTTATCGAGAGCTTCTTAATAATTAGCTCTATCATAATATATATTCATTCTGTGCCTGCTTAGAATATTACATTGTCATATCACTCTTATAGATCTCGTCTGTTCATCTGATAGACTTAATCATCACAGTTCTAATTATTTCAAACTCTTCTTAGAAGTGATGATTTGATATTCAAGCATGACAACAGCAACGCGATTGCAACAGAGTCAAAACGACGATGTCTCAATCTTGCAAGACATCATATCAGAAAATGAACGTCGCATAACTGAATCAGAAAGTGAAGAAGCAGAAGATGAACTTTCTCTTGATATTGATGAACAACTGACATGAGCAATGCTTTAACGCGATGAACTGCGAAAGAAACAGAAGCTAGCAGCTATTCGATCAGAGATTGAGACTCTGCAAGTCGTTGAAACGACGAAGAAAAGTCGTCGAGTCTTCACTTGAGCTCTCACGAAGAATTCGAACAATCTATGCATCGTCTTCATAGTGTCGACGATGACGAAATGAAGTCATCACGAGATTGTTTCGCAGAAGCGAAGACTCTCAATGTCTTTGAAGAAGTATCATGACAAAATCATAAGAGAACATAGAGAGTGAATTCGCAACATCGAAATCTCGTTTTGAAATATCTCTTGACATTTTGAAAGTGATGAGAAAAAGATTTTGTACTGCATGATCTATCTGAAGAATGAATCAAAGAAACTTTGATTCGATCACGAAGAGACTATGTCTGCAGCTCAGCAGATGTGATTCGATTTTATCGACTTTCTTCTGAATCTAATCGAAGATTCGATGAATCGAGACATAGACGTGACTCAGCAGTACGCGAACGCATTGCAACGTTCAGATCAGACGATACGAACGTTTGCAGCTCATCTGAGCACTCTGAAACATCAACTTTTGTTGTATAGTAATGAGCATAAGCGAGCTCATCTATTCATCAAGTTGAGATCTGAGCTGCGTGTGATCATTACTAATGTGCAGTCGATTTCTATCACACGAGATGCATTAATCAATCTTGTCGCTCAATTGAAAACAAATCTGCGAAAAGAACACGTCTTGTTGTCGAAATGACTTCAAGACGAAGACTTGCATGATCGAGATAAAATTAACAAGAAGACTCATTCAAAGCGAAAGAAATCTCATCGATCAACTAAATTCAACTCTTCGTCAAAGACGAGCTCACACGCTTCATCACATTATAGCAAGAATTTGTTCAACATAACGTGCTACATGTGCAATTGAAAGAATCATTACTTTACTGATTGTAGAGACGAAAAGATCAAGAATAGGTCAAAAGAATCTGATGCAAATCGAGTATTCATCGATTCAATGTCACATATGAGTCGTCTCAAGATTTCGAGAAAAGGCAAGCTCTTGACGAATGCTTCAAATCATCGAGGGAAAAACAAGAAGTTCTCTTCATAAAGATTCTTATATATAAAGAGCATGTAATTCAGAAAGATCAGAAGACAGAAACAAAGATTCACATGAATATTGACGTCAAGATGAACGTGATTAGTCAACGTTTTGTCATCAAGCAGAGTATGTCATTGCTGAACGTCGATCTCTCAAGATTTATCTGAATAAACGATCAGAGTGTCTATTGTTATGACGCCTATAAGATGTGTTATCGACTGAGAGACAGCTGAAACATAGAGAAAAAAGATATAAGTATCTTCTATGCTATTGACAAGAAAGAATCTTCTCTGATTCTGAGTATGTTGAGTATGCAATTCGAGCGTATTCGAATAGACATAATCATGAGAACATGACGTTTCGACGTGAACGAGCACGCATTTGAGTTGTTCTTCGCACAAGCATTTGCGAAAGTTCTACAAGATGAGTCTACTGTGTATGCTTTTGTCATGATCAACGTCGTCGAAGAGTCGATCGTTGAACATCAAGTGAAAGCAATGAATAACGTGACAAGTCGTATCACAAATGCGCTTGAAACACAGACTCTATTTGTCGAATTGAAAGAGTACGAAAATGTATTCTCGACAGAGAGTGTAGATAAACTGTCTTTGCATGAAGATCACGATCATGCAATCGAAATCACTGCAGAGTCATCGTATGAATCGTTGTATAATCTGTCGAACACAGAGTTAGCAACTCTGAGACAATATTTAGACGATGTCTTAGCGAAAGAATGAATTAAGCACTTCATCAGTTTGACTGAGGCGTCTATTCTATTTGTTCTCAAAAAGAACGATAGTTTTCATCTATGCATGAACTATCGAGATCTGAATAAGATCACTGTCAAAAATCGTCATTCGCTGTCTCTAATTAGTGAAACTCTAGACAGACTCAATAGAGTCAAGCAATTCATTAAGTTAAATCTGAAGAACGTCTATTATCGTCTTAGAATTCGACGTGAAGATGAGTGAAAGACGATGTTTCGTATTCATTACGATCACTTCAAATATATGATCATGTTGTTTAATTTGATCAATGCGTCTGTCATCTTTCAGACTTATATTAATAAGATCTTGACAGAGCTTTTAGACGACTTTTGTGTTGTCTATCTGAATGACATTCTAATCTTCTTCGTGAAGAAGACTGATCACGTAGATCACGTGAAGCAGATTCTGAAGAGACTAAGAAAGTTCAAGCTATATGCTAGCTTGAAGAAGTGTGCATTCTTCATCACTAAAGTAAACTTTCTAGAATTTGTCGTATTCACAAAGAACGTTTCAATGAATCTAAGTAGAATAGACATCATAAAAACGTGGTTCAGATCGAAGACGTATCGAGAAATACAAGTTTTTCTGAAGTTCATCAATTTCTATCGACGTTTTATACATCACTACTCTCAGATAGCAGAGTCTTTAACAGAACTGCTGAGAGATAGTGTAAAAGATGTAAAAACGAGCTCATTCATATGATCGAGCAAAGCGAAACAAGCTTTTAATCAGCTTCGCGACGCCTTTATGAGAACGTCTATACTAAGGCATTTTGACTCAGAGCGACATATACGCATCGAGATCGACGCATTTGATTATGCAGTCGCGAGTATTTTGTCTCAGTCAGATGACGAAAATCAATGACATTTGATTGCATTCTGATTCAGAATGATGATAGACGTCGAAAGAAACTATGAGACACATGATCAGAAGCTTCTAGTCATAGTAGCGATGTTTAAACACTGACGACACTATGTAAAAGACAGTTATCATACTGTCGAAGTTCTGACTGATCATAATAATCTGAAGAGTTTTATGAATGTTCAAGAGCTAAACGAAAGACAAGTCAGATGAGTCATGAGATTGTCAATCTGCAACTTTGAAATAGCGCATAGATCAGAAAAGACAAACTCAATCAATGCGTCATCAAGACAATCTGACTATAAGAATGAGAACATCTTTGCAAATCATTTGCTGCTTACTCTGCAGCGAAAGCTGACTAGAATAGAAAGCTTAAATAGTTCTATATTCGTAGCAATCAGAGAACTATACTGTATACAAGTGATTAACGATGTCGAGAAGGCGTTCGTTCACAGTATAAGTATGAACAGATATTCAGCAGAACATGTCGAGAGCAGACTGCAAGATGAAATTCACTGATGAACACAAGTGATTAACGATGTCGAGAAGACATTCATTCACAGTGTCAGTGAACAAAGATATTCAGCGAAACATGTTGAAAGCAGATCGCAAGATGAAATTTACTGTACACAAGTGATTAACGAAGTCGAGAAGATGTCTGTTCACAGTGTCAGTGAAAACACGAGTACGTGTTCAGCAGTGCATGTCAGAAGTATGCTGCTGAGAATCATGACTTTAACAGTGCGAGAAACGCATCTAGATGAAGTACATTTCTCAAGAGATAGAATCTCTCAACTCGAATCAACAACTTCGAGAAGCACAGACGTTGAAACGTCGACTCATAAATATTGCAACGTAGCTGAGAAACAGCTTAATTCTGTTGCTGAAACTGTTGATTGCAAACAACTCGTTTCACGTGCAATTGTCAGAGTACTGACAATTCATGAAACGACATACGACTTCAGTAATAAATTCATAGTCGAGCTCATCAAGATCTTACAGCAAGAAGATGAATTTGCTGTGAGACTAAAAGCAGACGAAACGACGAGTATATGAAAGAGTGACGTCGAAGCTTGAACATTGAATAGTCAAGAAATGATAGAATACAATGAATCATTGTATGTTTCAGAAGATCTTTCTGTCAGAGAAGAGCTATTGAAACGTCATCATGATGATTCATTAGCAAGACATTTTGATGCTGACAAGATCAGCGAGCTATTAGATCGCAAATATTACTGAAAAAGTATGATCAAGAATGTCAAAGAGTATATAGATTCTTGTGACATTTGTCAAAGAGTAAAGATGAAACGTCATCTATCATATAACGAGTTGAGATCGTTATTTCGGCTCACAGATTCATGAAAAGAAATCACTATGAATTTCATAACAGATCTGTCATCTAGTAAATGAAAAAAAGTCGTGTATGACTCGATTCTCATGATAGTCGATCACTACACGAAGATGATGCATTATCTGTTTACGAAGAAAACTCTGACTGTCGTAAAGTTAGCAGAGTTGTTCTTCAAGAAGATTGCTCTAAGATATAAGATTTCAAATGATATAATCATTAATAAAGATAATCTATTTATTAATGCGTTCTGATCAGAGATCTGCTATCATGTCAAGATGAAACGACGACTAAGCATCGCTTTTCATTCGCAAACAAACGATCAGACAGAACGACAGAATCAAACGTTGAAACATTATCTAAGAGTGTATTGTTTCGAAAAGCAAGATGACTGAGCTACGTTTCTACTCATAGTTGAGTTCGTTTATCATCAGACGAAGCACGCTTCGTTGAGCTGTAGTCTCTTTAAAGTTATGTATGACTACGAGTCAATCTTTGACATACACATCGAGAATGATGCTATGAAAGAAGAAGTGTCAGCAGCAAAAGAACGCGTTGAAATGCTGCAAGACGTGCGAAACACGTTGATGTAATGATGACAAAACGCGATCGATGCTCAGGCAAAGTACTATAATCGAAAACATAAGTCTAAGTTCTTTAATGTTGACGATTTAGTCATGCTATCAGCAAAAAACCTGAAGCAGAAGAAGTCGAGCAAGAAGCTATCAAATAAAATGATAGAACTCTTTCGTATACAAGAATTCATAGACAAGCAAACGTATCATCTTGATCTTTCAGTCATCTATAGAGTTCATTCTGTCTTTCATGTATTTCTTTTAGAGTCGTATAATCGTAGACTAAACGATGACTCTATACTCAATTATTTCATACTCGAGCTTATTGATGATGAGCAAGAATGAAAGATAGAAAAGATTCTACAGAAGTGAAAAAGAAAGAGAATCTTATATTATAAGATACAATGAAAAGAATATTTCATTGAATATGATCAATGAATATCGAGCGAAGATATGAAAGATGTCTCGAAGCTTATAGAAGCTTTCAAAACGAGGCTGAAACATGAACGAAAAGCATAATCACTCACTTTCAAGCATAAATTCATTATTAGAAAAGAAGAATCACTGTATTATGATAGTTTCGCCTTCTAATGAAACGATCACATATGTAAATCAACAGACAGAAGAAAAAAGCGCAAAGACGCTCAAATGCGCTCGACAAGAGAGCGCAATTATCACTTCATCAAACATCTCTCACACGAAGCAAGATCGCAGACTTCTTCTTCTCTTTCATTGTCAGATTTACATTGAGACGTGAAGACAGAGATTCGAAAGACGACAGATTGTGCTAAAATATATCAGAACAATTAGAAACGCTGACAAAACAATATATAATTGAAATTGAATGTATTGCAAAGCGCTTTACATTCAGAATTTCTTTGACAATGTCATTGACAATCATTATCTCTTTGAGAATGAGCTTTTGAATCTCTAGAGACTTGAGTTTGTAAGCTTTCTCGAGATGATTCTTCACACGAGTCGCTGTTATCAACTTCTTGTAAAGAATTTTCTGATGGGCAGTAAATGTCTTCAGAGCGACATTCTCTTCTTCATTCTCAATCGCACTATCATGAATTTTCTGCAGATGAAAGAATTCATTGACAGTTGAAATGCAGATGTCGAAAATCTAGACATTGAATCATGAGCGTTTAGCAGACGTATTATATAAGTATACTCACTGCGATACAGAAATTCTCATTACTCGCACAGCGAGCACACTTCTTGTACATTGTCTTTCTTTGAAAGACGACGTCACACAGCGATGCTCTATTCTTGATGTGTAGAACTCGAGCACACTTTATACAAATCATTCTATCTAGAATTTTGAAATCAGCAACACTTCTTTCGCTTATTCTCACAATTGACAGCTGAAAAGCATCAGTAACAACATCAAGAAGTGAGATAAGTGAATCTCATCATCATTCTTCGATTTCGCGAAGTCTGTGAATTCGATAAGATTGTCGACGAAGCGTCAGCAATCATTTCTTCTCTCATTGTCTCTTAAATTTTCTCTTCAATAGCTGAGATGTACTTGAAAGTTTGAATAGTAGAAGAGATGAGCTCTCGATCAGAATTTGACAACATCTGCATCATCACGAGCGATTCAGCATCAGCAGCATCACAATCATCACGTCTGATCAATGTCTTTTGAGCAGACTTATGATACTGTTAGTCGCAGTAATAGTCGTGAAATCTCAAGTTGTGACATCACTTACTTTCGTAATGATCTTGACTCAAGCATCAGTCGACTTTATCATCTTACGACTCTCTTTGAACGTCGCTGCGCGTTTACGACTTATGATCTAGATCTCTTACTCTTACTATACAGATATACTCAAAGTTTGTCAAAAGTAATCACACAATGATAAAGATATGATCGTGATTGAAAAAAGATGAAGTTGAAGAAAATGAGAAGTTGAGAAAAACTGAAAGAGCGATAAACAAATCAACAATTATTATTCACTCTTGTCTACGCTTTATCATCTCAATCATATCATCTACTTGAAAGATAAACAATGTCTATGTGCTATCTACACGTCATCATTGCTGTCATTCACATCAACTACACATCACATATACTATCTATAATGTCATCTATACACATTATAATCGAAGATGAATCATCATTCGATCGAAAGTTTCTCTTTTTCTTGTTTTCTCACAGAGATTTGAAGGTTTTTATCGAGAGCTTCTAGAGCAAACTCATGAGTGCGCGTCATTGTTTATCATAGTAAGCAAAGACATTAATTCTTGAAATCGAGAATGAACTCACTTAGAAGAGAAGACAATTGTCATGATGAATTGACACATAGAGATTAGATCAGAGACTAGAGTCAGAGACTGAGTTGAAGATCAGATCTGAGTTAGCTCTGAAACTCTATGACTCTGTCAAGACATCGTTTAGACTACGTCATATCTTCGACTTAATATGTCATGAGTTATGTCGTGCTCGACTTGACAATGCTTGACAAACTTTCTATAGTCAATCGATTTTCTCGAGTTATCGAGAGCTTCTTAATAATTAGCTCTATCATAATATATACTCATTCTGTGTCTGCTTAGAATATCACATTGTCATATCACTCTTATAGATCTCGTCTGTTCATCTGATAGACTTGATCATCACACTCATCTACTCGCTCATCTACTCACTCATCTACTCGCTCATTTACTCACTCACCTACTCGCTCACTCAAATTTCCTACCGAATTTTCTAACAAATTTTCTATCGAATTTCCTAACAAATTCTCTATCAAACGCTTTATCAAACGCTCTACATACTTCAAATTATGAACGTATAACATGAGTCAAACAGTGCTTCAAACAATGCTTTCTACATGACTTGAGAACAGTACTGTTACTCTCGTGATTAGTAATCTTCGCTCTCAGTCGAAGATCGACGCTAGGAAATTCAGAAAATTCAGGGTTTTTACTTCTTCTTACTTCTTTCTTTCATAGTTTCTACTTTCTATTTCGTACGAAATAATGCTAATTAGCTCAATAAAATGCACTCTTCATGACTCGATATTAAACTTTCGATCAAACGCTCTATCAAATTCTCTACATGCTTCAAAATACGCGTTGAACGAACGCATAACATGCATCAAACAATGCTTCAAACAATACTTTCTACTAGCTATCAACTGAGCTTTCTACTGAGCTTTCTATCAAACACTCTATCAAACATTCTACATGCTTCAAAATACGCGTCAATTGAACGCATAACACGAGTCAAACAATGCTTCAAACAATGCTTTCTACATGACTCTCTACATGACTCTCTTCATAACTTTCTTCATGACTCTCTATCAAGCTTCGAATTGCTTCGCATTCAAGAATCAAATTTGTTTTCTATCGAGCATCAAATATGACTTTATCATACACTTTACATGACTTTCTATTGAACATTCTACATGACTTTCTATCAAACATTCTACATGACTTTCTATTGAACATTCTACATGACTCTCTATTGAACATTGTACATGACTCTTTATTGAACATTGTACATGACTTTCTATTGAACATTCTACATGACTTTCTATTGAACATTCTACATGACTCTCTATCGAACATTTTACATGACTCTCTACTGAACATTCTACATGACTTTCTACCTCATTAGTTTACTCATTAACTTTCTCATTGACTTTCCCAGTGCATATATTAAACTGTGTAAATAGCTATTATTTAAATAGTCAAATTAATTATTAATTAACCTATTATACAAGCGCAATAACTATCTAGTCATTAATTCAATATTTGATTGTTAATAAGCAAAATGCGCAAATGTTAAAGAAGTCAACAAAAGAGATAATATCAATATTAGCTGAGTGCACAGCTAAATCAGCTAAAAATCAGCTAATAGTCAGTTAATAACTGAGAGAATCAGCTAATTTCAATTGTTAGCTGACATATGAGATTAACAGCTAACTCAGGAAAAGTCGGTAAAAACTAGCTAATATTGACTTTTTCCGTCTCACGATTTTGTCAATGAGTGTTTATGTTTAACTACATTCAGTTCTTAATACTATTCAGTCAAAAGATCATTTGAATTGAACTTCGCTTCATTGAAGTTTCAGTTATCATTCATCGATGAGTTTTTGCATTCAAGTCTGTGAATTTCTTGATTGTAAATGAAGTTCGTTTCACATTGTTGTGAGCTTCATCACAAGTCACTCTGTCTCAAGAGTTCAGAGATCTTCAATCTTTGAATGTCTTAATGAAAGATTTTTCTCTCTTGAGATTAAACATTACATCATAATCTATTTATAATTTATCGAGATGTTTTGAGAATGATTGTATGATGATGATGCAGATCAGTCTATTATCATTTATAGAGTGTTTTCTCTGATCATTGTATTTGTAAAATTCTGATCTATCATTCTTCTGTAACTTCAGCTTATAAATCTTCTTTCAAAGTGAGATCTCTTCGTATGCAAAGCGAATTTCCCAGTTCATTTCATCATCATGTAGATTTAAATGCTTCTGCATTTGAAATATTCACTGAGAAAGCAAGATTGAAAACACGTATACAAGATTAAGACTCTTGATAGAAATGATTAGTGCAAATGAGCTGTTATCAACACATGAACATTGAATTTCTCATTTACTCAAAGTATTGAAGAAACACTTAACATTTGCTAGTTGAGATTGAGTTTTACTGTCTCTGCGTAGATGTTGACTGAAATTTTCTCTGTGTCAATGTTCAATCACTTCAATCTGTGCAAGTACGAGTAATCAATTCAAAGCGACTAGATCGAGAAATATCAAGATCTTAATTCTTTGTTAATAGAGTAATTTTCACGACATGTTCAAATTACATATCTTTTCGAGTCTCATTTCATCTGCTAAATACTCATCATTTTGTCACGTCTTCATCTCAGTCATTACGAATATGTCAAAGACTTGATAAAGATATAGCTTTGTGACTAAGTCTTTGATCTTAATACATTCAATGAAGACAATCTTGTTTTCGTCATGCAAGAACAATCTGATCGCTTTCTTTCATCTGTCTGAGTCACTCAGATGCTTAACATCTTTCATGAGTATGTTTTGCAGAAGTCTCATTTCTTCATTAGTCTTTGCAATCATTGTAAGAGTCAATGATTTACTTACTTGTTTACATCAATGTTGACAGTTGAATTCTTTTGCTTGAAAGTTGAATCATCTTCATCAACATTTGTTGAATTCATCTTTTTCTTAGAGAAAGTGATAGTAGATTTTCATGATTGTTTCATCGCGAGTGTATTTTCAACAACAGTTGTATGACTGTTTACATTGATCATAACATTAGTTTGCATTTCAAGATCAGAGAAATCTTTCACATTCAATGATAATTCTTCTTCGCTAGATTGTGATACGATATTCATGAGATTTTCAGAAAGAGACTCAGACGAATTATTATTAATCAAATTCTGTGACGTAATATTTGCATTCAAAGAAATTGTACAGATCTTATCTTTGATTATCAACGAATCAGAGTAATAACTCTTGATGATATTCTCTTCATTTCGTGACTTTAATTTGACTCGCTTGCGTATTGAAATATTCTCATCATCACTATCTATCAAGATGATATTCTTGTAGTCATTATTGTCATCAATGATGATTCACTTTTCAATTCATATGCTTGAATTTTTGAAATGATTGACTGTACTGATATCATTTGACAATTTCTTGAGTGAGTTCTCTGTTGATTTGACGCTTGAAAAATGGCTAGAATTCTCTGTGATAATGTCTAAAATATCTTTAGCTGAAATCTATATTCTCTAATACTCATGCATTAGCTTATTCATAGTCACGATAGATGTTGAAGCTATGTCATTTATATGAATGATATGATGATCAATAATTGAAACTCTTTGATGTGTATCAATGATCAAGTCTGATTGAGCTTTGACTTGTATAGATAACATCATGACTGACTCTTCAGATGACATTTCGTTTCTTTACTTCGTTAAGCAATTATCACAGCTGAGCATAGCATCTGATGTAACATTAGTATCAAATGATGTCTTGATGATTTCTATAACTTTGATAGTACATATCAGATGTGAGCATGATTAACTTCATCTTGAACGCGACGTGTCTTTGATCATTCTGTCATGAAGCATACATCGTTTGCTGAAATCATCTGTCGTCACTGATCACTTTCTTCATCTCAAATGTGTATTTGATAGTAAATGCATGTTCTTCAAGCTTCAAATCTAGCTTTAACAACTTCTTTCATTCATTCATTCAAAGATATTTGCATCATGAAGTTAGAATTCAAACTGTCTGTCTTTGACATCATCTGATAGACTGAGCAGTAGTTAATTGCTGAAGTATCGATTCGCGTCGCTGCTAACTAAAATACTCTCATATTCGACTCTCGATGATTCAAGATATGTTGCGTTGATGATACTGATCTTGTAAGCGATGAACATATGTTACTTGCATCAATGAAGTTCTCATCTTTCGAAACTGAATTCATTGAAGTTGTAAATGTGAAAGATATCATTGTTTATAATGACAATTTTTGAGTCTTGCGTCTTTCATTGACAGCGTTACGACGAATGTTGAAGAGAACTCGTTGAATCAGCTTTTTACAAGTTGCATGAATATGAACAGTCTTTAGACCTTCAAATTGATCTGATCATTTGTTATTTAAAAACTTGATGCACGATTGTAATGCTTTGTTATCGCTGACTAACTTGATCTCTGTCAAGAAAGATCTATTTGTAGTCAGTTAAGCTGTGATTTGTTCATATATCTGTTCAACTTGTTTCGCGTTAATTTAAAAAGCATTGCACATCTGAGTTATATTGTTGAATTTGAATTGATTCTCATCTAGCTGATCATCAACGTGTTTAAGCGTGATGTTTCTCTTAGATGTGTGATACTCACTATTCATATTCATCATTGTCGCTCGTTTGAGTTGATTTTGAGCGAAGAATTGAGCTGATAAATTTAATGAACAAGATTAAGATAGAAGCTTGAAATGAGATGAAGTCTGACGCGTCATATTTGTGATCGCGCTCTATATGCAATCAGTGAGTTAAGTTCTCATCAATCATTGAAAGTGTTGAATATCAGTGACTAAAGTCAAGCTACATCTGAATGAGCGTTGCTTGCAATGAAGCATGACTCGTTGTATGTGAAGTTCTTTTAGACGTATTCTTAAGATTCATCACAATCAAAATATATCATTTACTCACATGATGTTGCTTTCAATTCTTTGAGCGAGAAAACTTAACTAAGCACATTGCAGAATGAAGATATAAATCAAGAGCATCATCGCAGCGATTCAGATAGTCTTGTGAATCAACATAAGTATGCAGTGACATTAAAGTGAGTAGATTGATTGATCTTCTAAAAGAGCACACACTCAAGTAGAATGAGCAGAAGATACTGTTTTAAACTATGAATTCTGTTGCAAATTTGATGTTCGATTTTCAATGAAATTATTATTACTGTGACATGAAGTTGAAAATATCGTTCTTGTCAAATAAGAGATTCGCGCTAGTGTCGTAAATGAATTAACATGTTGATGATTGATTGTTTGATATAATGTTCAATGAATCACAAATAATTTGAACATTGCAAACTTCTTTGTTTTCATCATGAATTAGAATAGTATGTAGCAGTCGATACGTCATTTCAAATGTATAGTTCAGATTTCTTTTTAACTCATGTTCATTGCTGAATAAATTAAAACGCAAGTATCTGATGAGACTATCATGCTAAAATCAGACATATTCTGATCTTGGCTTGAAATCTATTTCGCTTTATTTCTCTCTTATTCATGCTTTAAGTTGTCAATCTTAGCTTTTCTACTCACAGAAATTCTCAGCGAACAGCACAACTCAATTACTATCAAATAACTTGTGATTGATTCACTTCAGTGCTCTTGTTGAGTAATTTCTTTAAGCTGAAGTTTGAATTGCTATCATTTCAAAGAGACAGATAATTTCATTCGTTATCATTAACTGTCTTACTTTCTTCAGATGATGTAGAGTCTCAAGCATTATCATGCATCATGTTATCTGCAAGTGATGTAATACTATTTTGCTTCTCTGCAACATCGTCGATTATTACTGTTTCAACGTTTAAATCATCACGCAGTTGATGTTCTATTGTCATGAAGTCAAGATCTGTTGATGATTTGTCATAGTCAATGTATATCTCTACTGTCTCAAATTCGACTTTTAGCTCGTTCAGCAGATGAAGTCTCTTAGAATAGTCAACTTGTAGACTCGATCAGTTAATGATAACGACAAATGAATTTCTTGAGTGATTGCATTCAACTAGAAGATGATCAGAAAGAAATTGAAACTCAATTTTTGTATCTTCAATCATCATGAAAATAATCATTGACTTTTCTTTCTCTTGATAGATGTCTATCATGCATGTCTTTACATTCTTCATCTGCAAATCTGACATCAATCTCTTTTTTAGTAAAGCTATCTGTGTTGAATACGAGATGAGAAGAAGAATGTTGATTGAGAAAATCTGTGTCTTGATGTAATCTACGATGAGACTGAATTTTATCTCAACTTCAATATCATTCTGTTTGAATTTGATGACATCAATCATGTTGATTTTGCTGTTGACATTGATGAACGTAATAGACACAGTGATGTCACAGAAGATATTCAACACAGCAATTGCAAAAGCGATATTTAAACAAAGAATCATATTAATCTCGAACAGCACTTCATTTCTATACCAGATTTTTGATATGATGTTGTTTAAAATCAAAATGATACAATATTGTTTTTTAAACATTTGATGAGAATAATCATTTATCATGAATTTATCAAACAAGAAGCAATTAAAATAAGATGTGAAACAGTTTTCTTGAACATCTTTCTGAGATGATAACAGTTGCTCATCATCTTTAAACATGTGAATAGTAGTAGCATTTTCAGCTTATGTCATATCAATGAAGATCTCGACATTCTGAAGTCTGATGATTTCTTGCAAGATGACATGATCAACTTTAAACTCTTGTATGAGCGAATCATCACTGATAGTTATTGTACAGATCATCACATAAACATCTGTCTTGAGAATATTCTTACGAAGCTTTCACTCATGAAGATTTATTTATGCTCTGTCTTGTGAATTCAATTGTTCTTTCATCTCTACTCTGATTCAGAACTGTGTGAAGTTTCAAATGTATGCTTGATGATCAATCTTGTTCGATTGCTTGTTGAGTTTAAGCTGAGTGCAATGACTTAGAAATTTCTGTTTCATCTTATTCTTTGTCTTGTCTTTCACTTGTATCAAGCGAAAAGTAGTTGTATCATGATCATCTTCAATCTCTTCAAAATCATTCTTTGAATTGATTTCATCGTCGCTATTGAACTCATTACTTTTCAAATCATCATTCTTGAGTTTGATAATATTGAGTTCACTAATCTTGAAATCATCATTTTTAACATCATCATTCTTGACATCATCATTCTTGACATCATCACTCTTGATATCATCATTCTTGACATTGCTAATCTTGAAATTATTCTTCTTGAGATCATCATTCTTAAAGTCATCATTCTTGAAATCACTAAACTTGAAATTATTCTTCTTGAAATCATCATTCTTGAGATCACTAAACTTGAAATTGTTCTTCTTGAGATCATCATTCTTGAAATCATCATTCTTGAGATCGCTAAACTTGAAATTGTTCTTCTTGAAATTATTCTTCTTGAAATTATTCTTCTTGAAATCATCATTCTTGAGATCATCATTCTTGAGATCATCATCATTGAAATCATTGATCTTGAAATTGTTGTTCTTACTAGAATCATCGCTCTTGAGTGCAATAGTCTTGAGATCATCAATCTTGAAAACATTAGTCTTGAAATCATCATTCTTGATAATTTTCACAGAGATTGATTGATAGTTCAAAGTCTTAAAACTTGATGATTGATGTTTATTAAATTCACATAATCTCATAAGCAGTGTTGACATATTGACATTATGTACTCGATAACGACGATCATGAATTTCATGAGATCGAATTCTGCTCTTTTCAATCAGATGATGAATCATGATATCATATATCATATTTGAAAGCGAAGCGATTTCAGTTCAATGCATCTGATTGAAATGAGATTTTTGAATCATATGCTTGAGATTTTTGTATGCAAGAACTTTGTGCTTTGTTGAGAATATATGATAGTGAACACAATATTAATTCATGATGTCAAGTTTCTTTTGACAAAGAGCTTCAAATTGCTTATGTAACTTAATGATGAACACATCTGCAGCGCAATTAAATGAGCTTAACATTTTGACTTTTTGATCAATGCTTATCAGCAGCAAAGTGATAACAACATTCATGAACATTTTGCTTGATTCAAATACATCTTTGATCAAATTGAAGTTATTCAAAAGAGTACAACAATACTGTAGTGTCTTCATCTGTTCTTCGTTGAGAGAAATATCTTATGCATTAAACTTCGCTTTGATATCATTATCTTTGAATATGTTTATCTCTTTCTTTGTACACAGATCTTGATCAATGAGAATGTTTCTTCATTTGAAATTATGAATCAATTTCTTCTTATCAATATGAGCAGAATTCAGTTTTTTGATGACTGTTAATTGAATCTTGAACATTATGTCTGATCTCACTGCATTAACTTGAACGATAATTGAAGAATCTTTGAAACAGTATTCTTGAATTCGCTCGTGATTAGTCTTCTTTAGCATGAATCAAAGATCAAGAGTAGACTTCAGTTCAAGAATGCTTCATTCATTATTAATGCATGAATGATGAAGTGTTATCATAATATTCATAGTTGACGTGAATATGAAAAATGTAGAAATGATTGTTGCAGTTCAGATCTCAATTTCTATTTGAATCTTAAAGTGATTCTTGACTTTGAATCAATATTCGAAGCATTTTGAAAATTTAATGAAATTTAAATATTCTCAATTATCATCTGTTGTAGTAATCAAAACACGCAGCTTGCAGTTCAATGCTTGAGATTCAAAAACTACAATCTTCTGAACTTCATTCGCTTGTACAACATCTACATCTTCACACAATCAGCATTCGTGATCATCATGATAAGTGCAATGATATGATAAGCTGATAATGAAATAATTTTCTCTGATCGTAATCTGATCTTTTTGAATTGTGTGCTTGCTCAAAATGAAGTGATTGAATCAAAAATCTGTTGATGAAAAAACACGCTTTTGAGCACAAAAGTGCTGAAAAACTTCTCATTGAGCAAGAAATTGATCATTTTGCACAATGCTGATAAAAGTTGCAATGATTATCTTCTTAGTGACAGATGTTGTAAACAGATCATAAATGATGTGATGTATATGTGCAAGATGATCACTGACATCTTTCATGTAAAGCTTGATCTCATTGAATTGAGTTGTCGCTGATTGAAATTTCAGCTGAAGCAAGCTCAGTTGTTCATAGTCTTTAATATTAATCATCATCTCATCTTTGAGATTGTGATGCATGTACATCTTTTCAGTTCAAAATCTTGAGCTTTGACGTTGCTTCAAATACTTGTGAATGATGTCACGTTTGAGTCTCTGTTCTTCAACTGATGTCACTAAGTGAAGCTTTACATCAAAAATGACGTTGACAGTTCAGTTTGAGATCATCTTGAAAATGATCTTCATCTTAACATAATATTCATCTTCAACACTTCTCATGATATCAATCGCTTCATTGAGATCATTTTCATAAAATAGTATCAGCTTTACTTTGAAGATAACGAGAGTACGCTGAGAAGAATTTATATTTTCGAGAAGTAAGAGTTCATCATCAGATAACTGATCTTCAATGTGTTTTTGCATTAAGATGATGAAGTTGACATTCTTACGTCGAAATGTCTGAGATGTGTCATAGTAGTTCGTCGTCTGATCATCTTGTGAAGCTTTCAATTTCTTCGTCATGTTGATTAATTCTTGCTCATAGAATGTGAGATGAAAGAATGAGAAGCTGTAGCAAACAATTTCACATTAGTCAATTCATTATGTATAACTTAAATAAATTGATCATCTGTAACTCACAATTAAAGAGTGTATAAAATGATTTGATGTTTCAATGATCTGTAGTTGTAGCTTCAGTGAAGCGACGTTGAGATAAAAAAGTCGTAGCTTAAGATTGATCTTACTCAACGAAGTGAGTTAATTAAAGTAGAGTATATGTCAACAGCATCTGAAGTCAGATCAGTTTAATGTACATTGAAAAGTGCAAATGCTGATGATATATAACTCACAGAAACACACGTTGTAGCTTGATATTCACTGTAAACTGCACTTGTATGTTGTTGATAAAAAATGATACTTATCACAATGAGTGATGAGTGATGACTTGCATTTATGTAATGATTGAATGCAAATATTAAAGCAAATTCTGACGTGTTTGCTATGTAATATCTTTCTTATTTGTTTATGATGATTTGACTGAAAGTGATACATACTCTGATAGAGTAGACAAAAGATAAAACATGAAAGATAAAATTAATTCAAAAACTTACTATAAACTAATTGATTACGTAGTGTTGCAATCTACATGCTGTAACGTGAATATCTACGTTCAGCAGTGAATCGCGTCAAGACAAAGATGTGTGAATCGTTTGCATTGAATGAAATATATGTTCAATGAATCAGAACTACATTTGCGAAACGCTCAATCTGATTAACAAGCTTTCGTAGCAGCAGAAGTAATGCTCAGTAAAAGATTGAAAAATTTAAAGCAACTTTATCTCTTTTGTTATGTATATTATCGACGTGAATTGAGATGATCTCTATAAAACATTTATTCATTTCTCTGTAATTCATATTTCTAACAGACAGAATGCAAAGTATCTATTTTCTTAAAAACAGCATTCTCTGATTTATTCTTGTGAGAAGCTGCGCAATAGTGATAGAAGTGCTTTTGAATCAAGATGTGAAAATGTTTTTGAATATTCAATAAGACGACAAAAATCTACACTTTTAATCTGAAGAATTGCAGAAGAAGATGAAGAGATACTGTAGTACTTGAATGCATGTCTTGATAAGAATGCTTCTGAAGTATGAATAAAAAACAATTGTGTTCATCTAATTGCTGAACATCATCTTCAGTTCATAAGTCAGTCTGTCAAATTGACATATGTGTGAGATAGTCTCAATTCTACATTACAAGATTGTAGATTTTGCTATGAGCATCATGTGAGATTCAATCAATATTCTCTAGTTTGACAAACAACGTTATTGTGTTTCAAAAGCATCTTTCTTCTCACAAGCATGATTACAAGCAATCATATAATATGAGCTTTCAATCTTTCAAGAGCAGAAACATGTCATTTTATTTCATTCTCTTCTTGCTCACACTTTGCATAGACGTTATCTGAAGCTTCAACGTGTATTTCTTCTCTTGTTTGATCTCATCATTGATCTCACTGCTGACTATTTGAGTTGCATTTTGAAGTGAGATTTACGTGATTTATGTCGTCTTAAAAGTGATCTTCTTGATGAATTTGAGTTTTTCAAATAGAGCGACATCAGCGATGCTGTTGACGCGTTCAATGAAAGATTCACTATGCGTTGAGTTGATAGAAGTACTAAGAACTTTCTTTAATAAGTATGTATGATCTGTAATACTTGAAGCATTGCTCATAATGATTTACATACATATCTGATCTAACGAGAATATTGAGTGAAATTTTCTCGTTCGAATTTGAATAAGACTCAACATCAGCAAACAAAGATGATTTGATTCAAGCATCTAGTCTGATCATCAATAAGCATCTTCATTGTTCAATTTCTATTGATCTTGAAGATTGATGATAGAAAACATTTGAACTGAATTAGATATAATGAGATCTGAGTAGAAATAAAATTCAATCTAATCAAATATGAACAGTAGATGCAAATCTTTAATACAGTACTTTAATTCAATTATTGATAATATTACTCTGCTATCGACTTGTTATTAAACGACAAGAGTATTCTTTGCATTAATCTTATTAGAGCGTAGTCTGATGTTCAAAAAGACTTGTATCTCTCTGATGAAACATGATCTAGACATCATTCTGTCAACAACATGATTCAAGAGAACAATTCAATGTTTCGCGCATGCTTTCATTGTGATAAGCTCGCGAAAAACATCAGTGAACTAAAGCGACATCTCGTCAAGTGTGAAGTGCTCATACATAAGCAGCTTCGAACAAGACTCGAGTTTAAACATTCATTGATAATCGTATCAACACTTGATGTTGATCAATGAAAGAAAATTAATGATGTAGCTGACACACGTCTTACAGAAGATATTAAACAGAAGAATTGTCAGTGACTGAATTCGAAAGCAGATAATAAACTACATGAAGTCAGTGATATGCTAGATTCAATCAACAATGAAAGACAGTCAGTTTCTATATCAAAAGAAAAGAAATATGCATCAGATGAAGATCGAACTTCAATATAAACTGAATTTATTCATGTTGAGTTGAAACTTCTGTCAACGTCTTCAATTATACGATTCGAGTCATTCAAGAAGATTATCGAGAAAAGAGCTGCGATGATCATTGACATATCTGTGATGATCTTTGAAGAAAGATCAAGAAAACGTTAATGAAGATGTGATGATTCATATATTACGAAGTATCATTTCTTTCAGAACAAGACAGACTATGCATTCATATTATGATTGTATCAAACTAGAATTACGAAAGAAAATGTACATAAGTACTTCAATGATATATGATTACATTCACTTCACTCGTCGCTAAGCTTTTGAACGTCTGATGAGTGATTGAATTTATTGCATCAAATATCATACAATATTGATAATGAATAATGACAGTCAAGAGCATTCTGTATATCATTTATGTATGAAGAAGCAGATGCAGTTCAATATGATATTAAATATCAGAATATTATTGACTCACTTCGTTTTCTTCTGAGACATTGACTCTTTGAAAAAGATCTCGTTTATGCGTTCATTTGTCATTACAATGCGAACAATTGCTGAGTTTATAGTGAGATGCATATGATCGACTGATGATGAGAAACACAAAAGAAGCTTTCTGATGACATCACTATAGTGTCACTTCTACTGACAACAGACAAGACAGTTCTGATTCAACATCAAAATGATCTCGTCACATGATCTTTTTATCTCATCATTGAGAACTTGCTTCAATGTATATGATGAGCACAATTTAGATCAGAAATGATTCTTCAGACATTTCTTCTCATCATCAACAGCGATCGCGATAGAATAAAGTCTCAGATTTGACATATGACTTTATCAACTATACTTGAACGTAAGCAGCATCACTCTTTTAAAAATATGTTTAATACTCATTATATCAGCAATTGAGAAAGCAATTAAAGATGATGTTGACATCATCTGCGCTGATGATCTTACAAGAAAGTGTCATTCTATTATCATTAAATTCATGATGAACTATGAAGAACAGATTTTAATTATGAGCATAAAGAAGAATCAGCAATACTCTATCTGTCAGATATTCTTTCAGAAAAGAGAGAATCTCATGAATATCTGACAGTCATGTACTCATCAATTCACTCAGAGACAGATTCAACAGCAGAAAAAAGACGATATTTCTAAAAAGAATAGTATCTGAGTTCATTTCATTCACAACTTCGCGTGATCTCATTACATGATTAACATACACGAGTGTATGATGATTGATATTTTGCATCAGTTACTCAAAGACACGATTATCTACATGCTCAATTGACTTGATGAACTTATTGAAAAGAGAATTGTTGCATCTAGAAAGAAGAAAGAATATCAACTGCATATTAATCATGCTTTCAATGTAGCTCAGTTGAACGAACGATTTTGCAATGTATTTGCATTCGTTGAACTCAAAATCTTTACAAAGTATAACATCATCAAACAGTGAATGACTTCAAATAGAAAGATCGTGACTCATTAGATACTTTCGATCATTGCATCACTGCTTACTCATGAATCATCTGCAGCAATGCATTGTACTCGAGCAATGATAGATTTTATAATGCTCGCTCAATATACATCATATGACGAAGATATTATTAGATATATGCAGCACGTTCTTTTTTGATGAAACAAATTAAAGAAAGTTTTTCAACATCTTTAATCTCTTGATACAGATACACAACAGAAACATTTCAATATTTTGAAGTTTCATGCAATGACTCATTACACGAATTTCATTCATTGATATGATGTTGTCAACAATGTTAACATGAAATATGAGAAGATCTGTCATAGACATCTGATTAAGAAATTCTTTGATCACACAAATAAACATGATACTTTTCTGAATCAACTGATACATCACAACACAAGACATCTTAATCTGCTAGCAATGAAGAATGTACTATTGTATGAAAAGACTAAATTCATTCAGGTAAAGAAGAACGTGATGAATGCAATGATAATAACTCTCTGTCGAGCTATTGATCTTAGCAGATTGAGCATTTCAGTATCACATGCACAGTGCTATCAGATTCTAAATGCAAGACTAAATTCAAAGAAATGATGTTTTATGTTTACACTGATGAAGAATCTCAATATTTTCGAATTTCTGAACGCGTTGACTGTGTTCATTCGTGAATTTCGCAATGTCATAGATGAAATTCAAGTATTCAATCATGATCTTGATAAGCAAGTCAAGAACGCAGTCGATGCAGAATCATTTTTTTCCCCATTAAGTGCATGCAGTCTATGACTATGACACTGTCTAAACGTTGTATGTATGCTAAGTTACATGTAATTTGATCAAAGTCGCTGCTTTATATCTTTTCGTTGATCAATCACATCAATAGTTTGTGCATACAAGCACTTTCGCTCAAACTCTCGCAATCGTACTTTCGTTTTTCTTCGTTTCTTCGCACTCTTCGCGTTCTACTCTTTTGTTTCTAATAGTCATTTTCTAGTTGCAATTCAAGTATTTTTCAAATACTTTAATGTTGCAATTCTTTTGATTTTGATGATGAACAGCGTCAATATAATGTCTGTGTTTTTAAGCTGAGTCTTTTTCTTAAGCTTTATCTGCTCTGATCTATAATGCTTGCAATTTAGTAGTAAATGCTTTGACGTTTGACTTGCATTGCATATTTCATAGCATTTGTTCGAATTATTCTCTGATAATCGATGCAAATAGCTCTTGAAATAGCTGTGTCTCATTTTCAACTGACTAAAGATTGAAAACGTTAGTCTATCGATTTTTCTAAGCTCTTTTAGTGATTTCTGACTTAGATTCACGTTCGATATGTGCTTTCAATACTGATTTCCCTTCTTGATGCTGCTTTTTCAGACATTTAATCATTGTAATTTCGTCTCTTTGCAAATTTGCTTTTTGACGAAGCTTATGATGATTGCTTTCATGTTGTCGATAACTGATAATTCTTGAGCAGCGCTTTTGATCAATTGATCTGCTTTTTCATTTTCAATAATGCTCTTGTGACTTGATATTCACTGTATGCAAATTTGACACTGATTCTGACGTAAATTGATCAAGTTTTGTTGTATGTCATTGAATAACTTCACATTGATGATCGGCAACGAGATTTACCTGTATGAGATGCTGACTACGAATCTTCTGCAAGCTATGCTTATCAAAAGAGCTGAACAATCTCATCAACATCGACAGAGCAGTAACAGCGCTTTACTCACGCGTTGAGCTCACGCACAGTCGAAAAGCGAGGTAATAACAACGCAGTCGTTGACGCGTTGAAGCTCGCACATACACAGAATGACAGCAACATCTTTGCATACAAGCTGCAACTCATATACGACATATACAAATATACTGCGAAGACAAGCCTCAGCTTTTGCGCACATACAGACAGACGTGATGCAGTAAATCGATCGATTTTTCGCATTTTCAGATTGATTTACACGCAGCGCAATCACACACAGAGCAGTAACAGCGCTTTACTCACACGTTGAGCTCATATACGACATACACACATATACTGCGAAGACACGATTCAGCTTTTGCACATCTACACGTCAACGTGATGCAGTAAATCAATCGGTTTTTCGCATTATCAGATTGATTTACATGCATCGCAATCACATACACTGCAAAGACACGACACAGTCTTTGCTCATATACACAGAACGACAGCGACGTCTTTGCGCACGCGCTGCAACTAATATACGACATTCACACAGTCACTGCGAAGGCACGATTCAGCTTTTGCGCACATACACATCAATGCGACGCAGTAAATCGATTGATTTTTCGATTTTCTGATCGATTTACATGCGTCGCAAATACATACACTGCGAAGACACGACACAGTCTTTGCTCATATACACAGAACGACAGCAACGTCTTTGCGCATGCGCTGCAACTCATATACGTCACACACACATACACTGCGAAGGCACGACTCCGCTTTTGCACATCTACAGACTTGCGCGATGCAGCAAATCGATCGATTTTTCCCATTTTCAGACCGGTTTACACACATTGCAATCACACACAAAGCAGTGACAGCGCTTGAATCAGTGTTGAGCTCGTATACGACATTCACACATATACTGCGAAGACACGACTCAGCTTTTGCACATCTACACGTCTGCGTGATGCAGTAAATCGATCGGTTTTTTGCTTTATCAGATCGATTTACATGCATCGCAATCACATACATTGCAAAGACACAACACAGTCTTTGCTCATATACACAGAACGACAGCAACGTCTTTGCGCATGCGCTGCAACTAATATACGACATTCACACAGTCATTGCGAAGGCACGACTCAGCTTTTGTGCATCTACACGCTTGTGTGATACAGTAAATCGATTGATTTTTCGCATTATCAGGTCGATTTACATGCATCGCAATCACATACACTGCGAAAACACGACACAGTCTTTGCTCATATACACAAAACGACAGCAACGTCTTTGCGCACGCGCTGCAACTCATATACGTCACACACACACACATTACGAAGGCACGATTCAGCTTTTGTGCATCTACACGCTCGTGTGATGCAGTAAATCGATCGGTTTTTCGATTTTCTGATCGATTTACATGCGTCGCAAATACATAGATCAAAGCTCATTTACTTTCATTTACATAGATCAAAGCTCATCTAGCTCGCTTAGCTTGATGATCATACAGACAAGTCGAAAGCTCACATTGAAGTGATCAGCTTTCACAATTTTGAGTTGTCTATGTGATCACTTGATCACATAGACAGTTCACGCGCTCGTATGCGCACTCTATTGATGTGACTGTTCAATGAAAAGATATACAGCAGCGATTATGACTAGATTACATGTAATTTAGAATACACACAGCGTCTAAATAATGTCATAGTCATAGACTGCATGCACTTAATAAAGAAAAAAAAACTAAAAAAACTTCACATTGATGTTGCTCTTTGTATTTAATCTTTGCAAAGTTATTTGACTGTTCATGTACACTCAAATTTCGCTGTTTTTGAGTGCTTTTTCGCTGCACATTGCGATTGCATCGCTAATAGCTTGCAGTTTCGCCTATTGAAAATATGCTGCATACGTTGTATGCAGCATACATAAGACACAATTTCTATGCTGATTTTCTCATGACTCAAGAGATTTTCTCTTTTCTTGTGACTAGATTCACAGTTCAAAATGAGCAAAATCTCTCACTGCTCAGATTTTGACAGTTTACTTCTTAAGCATGAGTCGCAGATGTTTTGTCAGCGATATGCATGTGTATCGCAGTCGATTTCTTCTCTAATCACATCGACATGCACTACTGTTCTCTCAAGCTATACAGATGATGTCTTTGACTAGAAATTGATTCTATCATCAAGACATTCAAGAGTCAAAGTTCAGTGAAGAAATGAGATTCTTGAAATCAACAGTTGTCGTCATTGTATATAATGTTTCGCAGACACTCACTTCACTTATAAAGTGTGCAACTCATCTGTTTCATGTTATCTGTAGAGATCTTTCTCATGCAAATTGATCATGTCTTGCAGAAATGTTCATCTGCTACACTTTTAATCAGACAGCGTAGTTCAATCAATTCTCTACTAATTCGCTTATGTTTCTTTTCTTTTAATGAAGTCTTTTCATCAGCATGTTGTTTATGTATAGAATGTCTGTGTCTGAACGTCTGTTAAATGATATTAACAAGATTCTCAAGTTTGTTTATGTTGAACTTAATGAGACTCATGAGTTGCTTATGTTGTAGTAACAGACACGCAGTCTTAACAAGATTTATACGTAGTTAGCATGTAAATTTAAAGAATGTTTGTGATTCAAGTTCTTTCATAAGAATGTTCTGTCTCAGTTCTTGTCATCATGAACGCAGCGACAAGATACTGAATTGAATGATTTTCATAAGCGATTTTTCTCGTAGTTCTGCGTTCTATTTGACTTTCTCATCTGCGTGCAGATTGCTTGTAGCATGCGAATTGAGATTATTGAAGTCTGCGCGATCGCGAAAACTCTGCATGCGATCAACGCACAGCGCTTCATCATCACGCAGCGTCTCAATGTCATTCAAACTTCTGATGCAGAATCATATTTTATAACAATTCATGACTTTCTTGTATGCTGAAAGTGAGATGAAAAGAATGAGAATGATTCAAATAGTCTCGTCAAAGATAGATTTATCTGTGCATTGAACTGACAGAAGAGTGAAAAATGAAGACGTGACTGTATTCTGATACAAGAATCATCTGCTTCAAGTAATGATTCATCAGACACATTAAATGATCATCTGTCTAAGTGATTACAACTCATCATATCAATCATTGATTGATTTCAATGAAATAACAGAGACTGTTTCTTGAAATACACTGATGCTTTCATTGATCTACTGAAGTCTTGAAATAAAAATACATAACAAAAAGTACATGAAATGATGAAGATAAAACATTGATCAAAACAAATATTCAAGAATTCTCATTTCATCAACGACAGAAGATTTTACAACATGTTGACAATTTTACAAAGTTTACATGTTGTGTTGACAATCACTAAGCGAAAGAAAGTAGAACAGAGAGACTTCTTTTACATTAATAACTTCGTTGATTGAGACACTTACAATATCTTTTATGACGAAAACTTTCTTACTAATGAAACAAGAGCAGTCAAGAAGTTCAATGAACTAGATAAATAGTATGTACGTAAGTGTTATGTGTTACAGAGACAGAAAAAGCAATCAAGGTTAAATTTTCTTTATTATGATCAACAAAGATAATGAACAGTTTCAAAGAAACTTGAAGTGACTCAAAATGAACACAAATTTGACTTTGCATTCGATCTATCAGAGATTCTAACTTTCTTCAACATTCTCATTTCAACTTCAAGAAAGTGTGTTCAGATCTTCGTCAAGTCAACATATAAAATTATTGAGTCAGTAAATAAGTTTTTTCTCAATTTGTCAATCTTGACACACTGAACATTTTGCTGAAATCGAGATACTTCATATGTTGACTTTGTCTTTATAAGCTTTCAGAACATTCTGAAGTCAACTATGCTTGTTGTTGCAGCGATTTTTTCGAAGACTTTGTTCACGATTGATGTTTGTTTGAATCTGATAAGTTGATCTGAATACATCTTTTGTATCATATTGATGAGAGACAATGTTTTCTCTTTGAACATTCTCATTTTTGATAACAAATGTATAAATGTTGTGTGTGATATCAATTGATTTGATACATCATCTTATTTTTTCTTGTCACACACTTTGCTGAACAGAATGACATTGACTGAATGTTCATTGAACTTTGTTCATACTTTTAAAAATGTGTTATATCTTAGCAAGTTGACTCTTTAAATAAGTATAGAAAAATTCGAGAAGTTCACAAAATCTGAGATGAATCTTGAGTTCTTGATAAGACATAATATTAAATTTGAACTCTTGAAAGATTTTCAAATGCTTCTGTATTTTTTTATTCTTTTGCTTCATTACAACGTCTTCAATAAAGTCTTCAACAGTCTCTGTCTTGACAGATCAACATCATAAGAATTCAACATCAGAAGTCACTTTCAAGAGTAAATTTATGATTCATCTGTTCAATGACAGACAGATTGAATTCTTGATTGAAATTTTCTGTAGTTTATCAGCGTGATAAAAATTCAACATCAGAAATCAATTACAAAAGTATATTCATGATTCATCTGTTTAATGACAGACAGATTGAATTCTTGATTGAACTATATTGTAGATCAGTATAATAAGAATTCAAAATAAGAATTTAACATCAGAAATCAATTACGAAAGTATATCTTTGATTCATCTGCTCAATTGCAGACAGAGTTGAAACTCTGATTGTATTATTCTGCAGATCAGCATAATAATAATTCAAAATAAGAATTTAACATTAGAAGTCAATTTCAAGAGTATATGTGCTTTGCTCTCAATGCAGTGTGTATGCTTGAAGATGACAGAAAGAATTAAAGCTGTGTAAGAAAAATCTTAAGCTAAGTGATCAAGTTATTAATCAGATAAATAAAACATGACATCTTCGTCAGCGATGAAGAATTTTCATCAGATAAATGAGTCAACATTCTGAGAGTTGATCTTTTTGAACTCAGCTGATGAATCAACAGCATCAGTCAATAATCATTGAGCTGAGAATTATATGATATGTGTATGCAGAGTTGATTCTCTTTCTTTGAAGCTCTGATTTCAAGTCTTCAGACATGTTTTGAGCTTCAATTCATCTGTTTAATGACAGACAGAATTGAAGCTCTGATCAAACTTTTCTGTAGATCAGCATAATAAGAATTCAAAATAAGAATTTAACATCATAAGTTAGTTTCAAGAGTATATTCATGATTTATCTGTTCAATGACAGACAGATTAAAATCTTGACCGAATTTCCTTGTAGAGAAGACTGCATGTACATTGCAACTATCATCACTGTCAATATATATCTTAGCTGAGTTTGCATCGACAAAGACGCTGTTGTTTATGATTGACAATACGATTCAAAAGAAGCGCTTTGAAGAGATATTCTTTCAATCTTGATGAATTAATTGAAAAGTCTCTGAAATCTTAGAATTTCAGTCTTAAAGATTTATGCTACGTTTTAATTCAGCACAAACTCAACAGAAAGAGTATATTGTTGAAGATAGAGACTAAATCACTAGAAAGATTAAACGACGAAAGAAGAAAATATATGTGTTGATACAATAATTCACTGTTATATATTAAGAGAAAAAGATAAGAGATAAAATTAAGAAGAAGAAGAAAGATGATTTGATGATGTATAAAAAAGAAGAATAACTGAGACAGATATTTGAGATTTATATAGTGTAGAATGATCTCTGTCAGATGATATGAACTTCTTGAAAAATGAAAGATGAATATTCATAGCTTACTAATCTTTGCAATTAACGAATGATGAAGAAAATATGTCTTTTCAAACGAAGATGAAGTAAGAAGCATGAAAACTGTCATTCTACATTCAATTACTTCTCACATCACGTCTTGATATTTGTAGAACTTTTATTATTAGTGATATATAGTAGTAATATCATATTAATGACGTGAAATTATATAAATGCTTGACAAACTGTACTTGTATGATATTTTATCTTAAGTCTCACTGCGATTGATTTATGTTGAAGAATGAAGCATGTCAATGTTCTTAGATGAATGATAATTGATATGAGATAGTACTAGATTCATTGAACTGAATCTAGATTCAATGAATCACTAAGATTGATCATTATTAACTAGCTTTAGTGTGAAACACGAACGTGAAAGTCACTCATCATACTAGATTTATTGACTTGAATGTAAACAATAACTACAATAACACTCAACATGATTAAAGTAATGACTAACAAGACTCTTGATTCAACGACATAATCTAAAAATATCATACGATCTCAACTAAAAATAGATGAATCAGTATATCTTTTTATCTCAAGTCATTTACAGCATGAAATGAACAAGTTAAATATTCTAGACGTCAGATTGAACACATGCAAAGTCAAAAGTCTTTTCGATCAAGTCTTTGCAGATGTATATAAACAATTCATTAATGTTTTCAACAACATTTTGAAATCTCGAAGAGACAAGTGTCTTGTCTTTATAGCACAATGATGCAACTACAATAAGAGAAGACGAGTCAAAACTTGAACAGTAGCGTCTGTGAATGAAATTTAGCACATAGTGACATCATCTAGCATATTGAATTCTTTAAGTACGAGTTTTTCTTCGACTAACGACATCGATATGCATGAATCTGTCAAGACAGTACAGAACATCATGATTCAAGTTCATTGCAATATCTTTCATAGTATTTATTGCAGATCACAAGATCTACTAATATCAGGCATTGCAAAGAGCATGATTGAGATCAATGACTTAAACTTTACGACTTTTATAGATCTAATAAGTCTGAAGTTGAGCTATAAAAAAAGAAAATATACAATTTTCTATGAACATGATGATACAGCAAACATCAGCATAATGAACGAGCGAGAATGAAAAGCAGCTTTTACAGAAATGCACATAAAGAGATTCTTATGATTCTGCTTCATCATTAGAAGAAGCAAAGTGATTTCAAAGATCAGTATGTATTCATAACTCATTTTGATGCTATTTAACTAACTGCTTTGCATATCAAAATGCAAAGAAAGAGCGCATCATCATTATCAGAAAACGCAGCATCGAATGATCAAGCAAGTAAGCGAGTTGAAGACAGAATCGTTCAAGTCACTATGTCTTATAACAACTATGAAATACACAGCTAAAAGAGTAACAATATCTGATCAATTTGATATTCATTGAATCGATCATTTAATCATCATAGAGAATGTTTGAATCGACATTTCTCAGCTAGCTTGTCAAAATTCTGCTAATATAACATGTGAATGCATCATTTGTTTACTCACTCGATTTTTCCCTTCAACTAAAGTATTGATATCTCTCATCAATACATCACATCATCACTTTGTATTTTCAAATGTTAGTTGTTAACTATACTATCTACTGTCGCTTCTATTGCAGCTTTTATTGCTTCAACAATTGACAACTTTCTTACAATATTGAGAATGTTTTACGTTCTCATCACAAGCTCAAGTCATAGTGTACACACTTCAGTTCTCATAAACTTTAAAGATAGAACTGCAGCTGATATCAGAACTGACAGACGAAACGAGACATCATCTCGAAAACTACAGATTCGAAACATTCAAAGCACTTCAAAGACTTGTCAAACAACGATTGCTATAATGATGATAGATACGAAGAATACTTAAATAGCAATATAAATGAATCGACGTTTGATGAGAGTGATGTGTGAATGAGTGTCAGACTTTTCACGTCTTTCAGCGTTTCAAGTACTGACGAAGAAAAAGACACAGTCAATCTCAACGATTCAGTACTTCAAAAAGCGACGACGTCATGACAATAAGAAGCGCATCGCTCATCATCAGCGACGTGACGAGTCAAGCAGTCAAAATCAATCGTTCAAATCAACATCTTTCAAGTCATTTCAGATTGATCGTTCTCGACAACATATGAAGAATGAGTCAAAGAAATCAAAACAAAGCTATGAGAGTTCAGTTATTAAAAGAATCTATCTATGATTAAGCATAAAACGACAAGAAAGAGAAATATTCATTAAGAAGCATGCATCAGTGATAAAGAATTATCTGCTCTACATTCAAGCTGAAATTCTGAGTGATCGAGCGAGTAAGAAGATCACGTCATGATTGAATGACATCAAGTCATGACTTAATGATCAGATTTGTAAAATATGAATCAATATGATCAAACATCTGAAAACATCAATGAACAACTCGCGCTATAAAGTTAACTTCATTTTCATGCTTCATGAAGCGCATGTTAAAACTCTTTCACATGAAATTATGTAACAGCAATGATTAGATAATCATTGAGTAATCAGAGTCTTGAAAGTGATCGCTCTGATCGCTTGAATCAGAAGTGATCACAGTGAGCATGATGAGCATGATGCTCATCTTGCTCACCTTGCTTGAGAACGATCGAAGTGATCATTCAGAGCAGAGATGACTTGACACGATTCTTCTATGTCTATATAACGATGATCATTCTCTTAGATAGAAGCTTCGTGCTCAACTCATGTAATAGTCAATACAATCTATTGTCTTAGCTATTCTCAGATCTTCAGTCTAGTGATTAGTTTGTTACTATACTGATCTCTGTTTATATCTTGTGTTGTTAAAGAAACAATCGTTACAGCGCGTCAGATAAGCAACAGAATCTCTCAACCGATTTAATTCACTGACATCAACAGATGTATGACTGCTTCAAAATATGACGAGATCACATGATGTTTAAGACTCAAGAAATAGTATCAAATGTATATAATTGACAACAGTATTGCAGCGAGAAAGCAGTTCAACAAGTAACACAGATCTTGTTACAGAATGATGATTACATATGTGCGAAGATGAGATAACATCTTGATTAGAAGATGTTGATTAATTGTGATATAATCATCGAAACAAAGATTTCTTGTCTCAGTCATCGCAATGATGCTTGTCAGAACAACATTTACTCAAGAAAGAAAGTCGTTTACAAGTCAAGATCATATCAGAGAATTCTTTAATGTTTTATTGATATCTCTGATCACTTTCGTCTCAGCAATGATAGCTCACTGCATTTGAGAGTGATAGATGAGAACATGCATACTCGCAAAGTTCGAGAATCTGAAATCTTTGTGTAAGTCTTGCAGATTAATCGAAATCTACACATCAGACACAGAAACGACAGTATGCTGATCATTATAACTGACTGACGACGTTTAATGAGAACTTGAAATGAGCAAATCATTGTTTATCAAGACGCAATACTATTACTTCTTCATACTTGAATCATGAAACTTGTTGAAAGAAAAGATGTAAGAAGAATTCTCAATATCACTTCTGTTCTCAATGAATACATGACATTCTTGAATGATCTTTCAAAAGATGAGATGAATAATCAGTGAAAGAGTTTGAATAAAATGATCAAGAAGAGCAATAAAGTGTTATTGAAAATCGATGATTATGAGAATAACGATGACATAAAGAGCACTCAAGAACAGATGAACATAAGTGAAACATAAGTTGTTCTTCTGATCATCATCATGCTTCGTTCAGTGAATCACTTTCAGTCGAAATGAATTAATAATAGACGTTTAAACTAATAGTTGATTGATAGAATTTTAATGTACAGTTGACTTTAGCGAATTCTCAGCTCACAGCAGAATCTAAAGCGAGAACAGAAAGCATATCAGTCAAGAACAATAAACAAACAAGTACATCTTAAGACTGAATTGATGATCAAAGCTTGAGTCTGAACAATGCAACTTTCGATGAAGAGATGAAGATTTACTCATACAAGCTGACAGTGAGAAAGAAGAAGATGAAGATAAAGAAATATCAAGCACAGTGAAAATGAACTTGATCACAACTGATGAAGAAGTTGAAACTGAAGTCAGATGAACGTCTGTGATATACTAGAAATTTTAAAGACAACTCAATACTAGCAGATGCAGAGAAGTATGAGACGTTTAAATAGCGAAATAATCATGCAATGAATATCAATGTATTGTGCAAGAAAGATGACATTGAAGAATTGTTCAATAGCTAGTAGTATGATCATTGATTCCCGTTGACTGATCACAAGCGTACTTAGAAACAATAATAGTTAAATCTACAAATTTGTTAGTATAATTGATAATGAAAGTGTATAAGAAATCACTACAGTAAACAGTTGAGATGCAACTTGAAGTTTTAGCAAACTGAATAAAGTAAACTATATAACGTTGACATTTTAACTAGTCTTGAGCTTGAAATCATCTTATATCAGCGATGTCAATCAATATTAATTATACAAATTCAAAGTTACTGTTGAGAAATCTTTCTACAAAACGTTGATTCATTCATATGCAATATCATCAATGATAAGTAGTATATTGCAGTTATAGTAAATCAAGTGTCTGCTTTCGCTTGTAACATAGTAATAATAATATCTAGTAACATTCAATACAGTAGTTAAACAGTCTAATATTCATTGTCTTTATCTTTGATCTTGTTTACATCTTGCTCAGATCTGACTCAGATTTTGTTCACTCAGATTTCGCTCAGATCTTGCTCAATTCAATCTTGTCAATTTAGATCTCATTCAGATTCTGCTCAACATATGCTGTGAAAGACGTGATCATATCTTATTCAGAATCATCATCATTTTTCAAAATATTTTTTCGCATATGAAGTCTTGCGCTTTAAACGTTCTTGTAATTCACGTCGTCTACGACTTACATGTGCATGTCAGGTTTCAATAATCAATGAAGTTGCTGATAATGAAACGAATAATGATGTTGATGTGCATGAAATCTAATGATATGAAATGAGTGAGTTAATAATTTTTCAACAGACACTCTTTAAATTTGAACACGTCAGATGTTCATCTTTGCTTGCGAATACTGATGTTTCTGTTGATGATGTGACTATATTGACTGAAGAGAAATATTGCATTTGACTGTCATTGAAAGTCTGCTTAAGTGTTAAATGAAACATTGTGCAATCTGTAGTTGTGATGAAAATAACTGTTTTATTGCGCTCATCAGTTGATATATTGACTTGAAAGAGATATTGCATTTGACTGTCATTGAAAGTCTGCTTGAGCGTTAAACGAAACATTGTGCAATCTGTAGTTGTGATGAAGATGATTATTTTATCGCGCTCATCAATTGATATATTGACTTGAGAAAAATATTGCATTTGACTGTTCTCATTGTCAGACTCATATGCAGAAACTTGCTTTGCATCATTGATCGATACATCGAAGCTTTTACACGACGATGATGAACGATAGAAAACATACTTCTTGTATCAAGTACTATTCATAATATTTGAATCTAGCGAAGATCTTGAGCTTCAAGAACTCATAAGACTAGACGATAGTAACTCACTGTTTATCAAGATTCTGCGTTTATCTCAATGAACTTTTAATGAAATAGATTTATCGTCAGAAGAAATGATAAGTGATGACGAGATTTTGTGACTGAGAGACGAGTTCGCTTCGTGCGACATCTTTCAACAGCGAAAGATGAGTGATAGATGACTTCAACTTTCAATATCATCAAAAGTCTGCTTAAGCATTAAATGAAACGTTGTGCAATCTGTAAATGTGATGAAGATGATTACACTCGTCAGTTGAAGATGTGATCTGAATCGCTGCATTCATGTAAAGAAACTTCAAATTAATGACTTTCGATCTGAAATAAAATTCAGAGCATTAAGATTTCTCATCAGATGCACTTAAAGACGCGTTGAATCACTCATCATCAATGATACTTAAAAATGATTGAAACAAGAGAATCTGTCTCATTTTGCGTCAACGTGATGTCTTCAACATAATGTTATCAAAGCATCAGACAACTATAGATTCAATGTTGAAAAGTTGAGATTTCTCATCAAATGCACTTGAAGACACGTTGAATTGCTCATCATCAGATGTACTTAGAGACGAGTGAAATGAGAGAATCTGTCTCATCTTGTGTCAACGCAATGTCTTCAACATAACGTTATCAAAGCATCAGATAACTATATATTCAATGTTGAAAAGTGATGCAGAAAATACGAGTTTGAGCGCATCTAGAAACAATCTAGTTCTGATTAAGTCAAGATTCAAGTCAAATAAAAATTGAATCAAAAGTTAATTCTATTCATGTTCTTGTTTACTTTCTGCAATCTTTATTTCTTCGCACGCTCTCTATTCTCAAGACTTCATTGAATTTATGATATAATTTAGTTATTACTTTACATATTAGTGTGAAATATATTGAAAGACTATTTCGCAGCTATGCACATGATCAAACGAAAGAGTCATGAGTGCAAGATAAGCATGATTATTATTTATTACACTTATTTCAAGTATCATCAGCTTATCTCTGTGCTAGAATGATTCAAGCTCGATTGAAGAATCGATATCAAATAACTTCAAATCTGTTCATGCTTCAATGAAATGTAAAAAGAAGTTGAAATCTGACTTGAAAGAAAAGAACAGTTGAGAATTGTCGTTGACGAAAATACAATCATTGATGTGTATAAAATTCACGTTGAATTTCATTATTGATGACAAGCAGTCTACATCTACATTTTCATTCAACGAGAATGATCATAGAAGAAATAAAAAGCGTACTTCAAACGCGTTGAGCATACTATCAAATTCTCAACATGATTCATCTCATGCCTTCATTGATTTCAAGATTAAGTCACGCAGCATGAAATTTATGAATTCTTCGTTCTATGATTGACAGCGAAAAGAAGATGATCATTATGACTCATCATATATCTGAAGTGAGAGTATTCAACGCGAGAGAGAAATTTCAACAGTCGCGCACAAGAACATCATGTGACAGACGATTTTATATCTGCGAGCTATGATTATGACTGAATACGCGAGCGAAGACTGCAAATCATGAGCTGACTCTCAGCAAAAAGTCAATCTCTCAACTCTTATAAAAAGCATATGATCGAGAGTGATTAATTGTATAATTCAAGTCATCAATCAAAGAAATGATGATGTAAAGATGAAATCAACATCTCATGAAGTGAGAAGAGTAAAGCAATCATGACTGAATAATGCTCATTCAGACTAACACAGTTCAGATGTATGATGTCATAAGCGACTATTGATTTCATATGATGTGTAAGATTCGCGTCTTGATTCTCAATTATTACGATTTTATCAACAGCACAGCTTTAATGAATTTAGTTCATGCTTTATTGAAGAACAACGTCTTTCTAAGCATTGATCATCACGATGTAGAATAATCTTCTTGAAATACTCTTACGCTGACGTCGAGAAGATTAACTTATCACAAATGTTCAGAGACTTCATTTTAACAAAAGCATTGACATCTTTCATGCATAATGATCATCATGAAAGCTTTGACATCACAAGTTTAACACAGCACATGTTCAATTCTATCACGTCTCTGATGATTATTCTTGTGACAATTATGATTCAACATAGTATAAAGAAATACAAATATGATGCGCGAATTGAGAATCACTTTCAAAGACAAGAATTTGAAGATATGCTTCGTTCTGCTCAGATCAAGAGACATATACACTGACAGAGTGATTACAGATTATCACATATTCATCACAAGATAATGATTTATTCAGTCTATCTTGAAACAAGAAACTATGTGATGATGACTGTGAAAGAAGCTGATGAAACAAAGTTAAGTGAAACTTGATTTGAACGTAAAGAACAAATTCATATACTTCTTTCTTACGCACTCACTGTCTGATGTAGAAGACATCGATAATGACTTTGACTGTCAGTGAAGTGAACTCAGAAAGAGAAAGAAGAAGAGCTTTGCAGAGAACAGTCTGAATCATGAGACTGTCTCGAAGTTCTTCATGAAGAGTAAAGTATGTTTTTTCTCATTCTGTCACGACTTCAATTTAACAAAGATGATAGAAGAATGATGATATAAACAGTGAAAAACTTGAGACAAGAGTGAGTCGTAACTCATCATAATTAATTTCAATTCTGCACATGAAAGAGTTAAGCGCAGTTCAGAATCAAGCTCATTATTATATTATTCTAGAATGATGACGTTGAGAGAGTTGATGCATGCGTAAGTGTTTCATATCAAGAATTGACTGTTGAATTACACTTGTCTCAATATTTCGATCAGATTTAGGTCGAATCTCAACTAATTGAGACATAATGCATAAAAAGAAAACATGCAAAAGAATTCTGTAAGTGATTTAAAAAGAGTGAAATGACTTGCATGTGCATCAGAACTGACTCATCTGATGACTTTTGTTTTGCTAACTATGATACTGCGTATAGCATGTACGTGATGTCAGAAACTAGACTAAAAATACTATCAATATAAAAGAATGATATTATTATTACTTGATAGAATTTAGATACAAGACATACATCAGATAATGTACAAGATGAAAGACAAAGAGTGAAAGAAAAGAATGAAAATCAGACTTCTGTTATACATGAATCAGGCAGAATCAAGACTAGACAGTAGTTTTAAGACTTAAGATTGCTGTGACTAGATTCAGATAATAATGATTAGATTGATGACTGTGTTATGAGCATGTCAGAATTAAATAGAGCTTTTATAGCTTGCTAATTCTAATCAATTCACAATCAACATTCAAGAGTTGATTGTATAATGATTAAACTAAGCTCTGATCTGATCTATGCTTTAATTCTGAATGATGATCTGATTCATTGAACTGCGAACAGATTCATTGAACTTATGATGTTTGCGATCTGTGTTTTAAACCTGAATGATGATCTGACATCATGACATGTGAAGACAAGAATCAAAAACTCGTAAGTGCATTCAGTGAAAGACAATGAATTTAATACTGTGCAGAAGACGTACAGCATGCTCATTATACTTGTTATGTAGAAAACTCATTCTATATTCTCATGACAACAAGATGAACGAGTAAGTATCTAAAAGTTCTTTTCATCGTTGATTAACAGAAACTGATGTACAATGAACTCACAGAAGACATTGAAAGAACAAGATATCAACGTGATAGATTTGATTCATCTTCTTGATTGTATACTGTATGCTAAGCTTTAAATCGCAAACACGTCTTTCGTCAACAAGTCAAATGCTGATGATGTCAAACTAAGCGTCATAAAGACTTTGACTTTAGATGAATATTGAATTTGCATTGAAGAAGAAGCGTTTATGATTTTCAAACTGCGTACTACTTAAACTTCTTGAGCGAAGAGAATGAACATCAAAAAAGAAGAAAGAGTCTGATACAGTAAGTCTGCTGAATCATCTAACATCATTGATGATGCTCAGAGATATAAGCAGTTTGTACAGTATATGCGAATCAAGCGCAGACTCTCGATGAAAATCATCATCGAAAGCGACGATGATTGAAATTTAGACTAGATAAATTAATATGTTGCAAATCACTTGATTCTTGTACAATTCTTAAACATGTATGACAAAAAGAAATATCTTGTCATACGTAACATAATTTACAGCAAAGACGATTTAACTGATTTAAATGAAAAAAGAGTGAAGATCGACTCAAACGTGTATAACGAAAAGAAATATCTTGTCATACATAACATAATTTACAGCAAAGATGATTTAACTGATTCAAATGAAAAAAGAGTGAAGATTGATTCAAACATGTATAATGAAAAGATATATCTTATCATACATAACATAATTTGCAGCAAAGACAATTTATTTAATTCAAATGATAAAAGAGTGAAGAGCAATGAGATGAAAAGAGACATTCAAAGAAACTTAACTATATATAATGATCTAGTGACAGAATGCTTGAACATTTAAAGAGATAACATAAGTAATATTGATGTGATAATTGTTGCAAGAGACAAAATTGATATTAGCTGAGTGCACAGCTAAGTCAGCTAAGTGATAGCTAGTAAGTGACAGCTAATAGTCAGCTAATAACTGAGAAAATCAGCTAATTAATGTTACGAGCGTATCAAGGCTGAACAAGGCTGAAGCCCTAATCAATTCGCATCAGGTTTGACTCAGATATGGTTCAGATATGACTCAACACCCTTTTTCTTCCCCAACACCCTTTTCTTTCACCAACATCTTGTTCACCTACATCACATTCTTCCCGTGTCACAAACACATCCCTTTCAGGCCTAGCGCAGTCTCTGAACATTACATAAATAGAAGCTTTTGTACCAATCTTCTTCTGTATTCTTAATATTCAGTTATAGCTACCTCTAAAGATCAAGCACTATCAATCCTGACCTCCATTGATTGTATCATCTAGGCACGATCCTGACATTATATTAAGAATCCGTTAACCACACGATACTGATCTCATTACCCATTCAACATACTCATCTAGGCAGAACGAGTCTAAAGAAATTCGTTTACCTGATGATCAACGATAATCGAAAGATAGAACAACACTAGAGAATTGAATAGAATCAACGGCGAGACTGTTTGAATTGCTAGACTACTTACCGCTCATTAAGTACGCAAAGTTCACCCGATTACGAGAATCACGATAAAGAATCTTCGTGAATTGCTCAAGAATCAAATCGATCGATAGATTCAACGATAAAGAACCTTCGTTGTTTGCTAGAGAATCAATCAAATCAATCAACAAACAAACCTCATCTTCTTTGTTGAAGATTAAACATCATTCTATACGTCTTTCTTTTTCAAACCGTCGAACATCGTCATTCGTTCGGCTCCCTTTCAAACAAACCTCACCATGCCTAGCCGTTCGCCTACTGAAGAGCGTTCCGAAGAATTTCGAAATCGTTTCTCTCAAACCTCTGATGCTAATTCATCGAAATCACGAACGAAATCATCAAGTGCTGCATCATTCATTTATGAAGATGACGAATCATTCGCTGAAACGGTAATACCCCTCGTGTTCTACGAAATCTGAAAGGCTTGAAGCCTAGCCCTTGATGAAGAAACAGATCGACTCTACGAGTTAGATAAACAACAAGAAGACGAAATCAAAGAGTTGAAGACTAGACTTCAAGCTAAAGAAAACACTTCTTCTGATTTCATCTACTCTGAGCGTTCTAGATCTCAAAAAATACCTGATTCTTCGCTGTTTACTGATGAAAAGAACCCTACTTGAGAGAACTGATACGGAAAAATTCAGGATAAACTAGAGATCAACGTCGACCTCTTTCCTAATGAACGAGCCAAATTGAGCTATATACATTCTAGATTATTCGATGACGCAGCTGAGACCATTCAAGCTAGACGCGAACGTGACTATGTCAATTTCTATAAGATCGTCGACGATCTTTTGAAAGAGCTAGCTCAGTTGTTCGATGATTCGAATAAGGAAGTCAACTTTCGTAGGAAATACTACAACTTGGTTCAAGAATTCAAGAAATTTAGTGAATTCTATAATCAGTTTCAACGTCTATCTTTCTATCTAGACTATCACGAGAAGCAACTGATCGCTGATCTGAAAGATAAAATACATCCTCGTCTTCGATCCGTTTGAGTAGATCAACTAGTTCAACCTGGTTCCCTAAAAGAAATTCGTTCCTACCTGATTCGTTTGAATAATAATCAGCGAGTCATTCGAGAGATCAAGAACAAGATCAAACGCGTCGATAATCTTTCTAAGACTATCTTTCATAGAGCGACTGTTGTCACTCAGCCAGTCGATCACTCGAAGCCTGATCAGCTAAAGCCGCGCGGCGCGATTTTAACTAGCGTCAAAGAAGCAGACATTCTAGTCGAAAGCTGTTTCATATGTCATAAATCAGGTCATAGCTCTAAAGAGTGCCTCGACCGGCCTACTAGAATCAATGCAGTGAACAATGAATATGATCGCTTCGATTCCGATTCGAATTCCGATTCAAAAAACTAGTCATCTCTTCAAAAGTCATCGAAGAGATAAAGATTATATCTTTGTGCAAACTAGACGAAATTCTACCGAAAGAAAATTACTTTGAAAAGTCGTTTCTAATTGATGCTCATCTCATCTCTCAGAATCGATCTTTCAGCCTTCGTTCCCTAATAGACAGTGATTCAGCCGTCTACACGATCATACATTCTAACCTAGTCGATAAAGTATGCGAGAAACTGAAAATTCAACCTATATCACTGGCAAAAGAGAAGCTAATAAGAGATTATGATGAAAAGATATCTAAGAAGATCATCACTCATAAAATTCTACTCAATCTCATCATCGAAAGTCATAAGAAATTGACTGTATCAATGCTGATAGCTGATATCGATCATCATGAAGTCATATTGAGTAAGCTCTGAATGAACAAAAACGAAATATTATTGAATATGCGAAACGACGTCATTGTTTTTTCGAATCAATTGAATACTTCTATTTCGATTTTTTCGATCTCTCTCAATTCAAAGCATTCAAGTTGATCGCAGTCAACTTCGTCTTCTTCAATCACTCAGACTAAGATTTTTATGATGCTCAAACGATTTGTTCGAGAAGAGTCATTCTCGATTCGAAGCATAAACGCAGCTTCGTTCAAAACACTATTGAATCGTTCAAAGAAGAACAAGATCGAAGTCTTTGCTCTATTCATGACGAACATCAATAGAGAAATCGCGTACAATACTCAGTGCGATTTGAACGCTCTAAACGTCTCTTCAATCGATGAAACGACTCAGAATTTGAAAGATATTAAAGCAAAGCTGTCATCGAAATATCATGAGTTTCTAGATGTTTTTGATCGAGCTCAATTGAATAAACTATCTTCTCATCGCTTCTACGATCATAAAATCGAGCTCATCAGTGATTCAACGCTCTCTCGCTGTCGAGTCTATCAAATGTTCTCTGTCAAACTTCTGAAAGTAAAGAAGTACTTAAACGAGAATCTGTCGAAGAGATTCATCACTTTTAGTCAGAATCTCTATTTCTTTCTCGTTCTATTCGCTCTCAAAGCAAATGAAGATCTTCGATTCTGCGTGAACTATCGAAAGCTAAATGTCATTTTCAAAAGAAATAGATATTCTCTATCGCTGATAGACGAGATCATTGATAAAATAGTGAGTTGCAAGCATCTGACTAGATTGAACATCATATCAGCGTTCAACAAACTTCGAATGCATCTCGATAGCGAGAATTACATCACTTTTATCACTGCTTTAGAAGCATATAAATACAAGATGCTATCATTCGAACTGACTAACGAATCGATCTTCTTTCAGCAATATATGAATGACATTCTATGAGACTTTCTGAACGACTTTTGCCAAGCCTATCTAGATGACATTCTCATCTATAGCAAAACGAGAAAGAAACATAGAGATCACGTCAAACTAGTATTGAGTCGACTACGCGAAGCTGAACTGCAGATAGATATTCGAAAGTGCGAATTCAATGTAGAAGAGACTGTCTTTCTAGAAGTCATCGTATCAGAACTAGACCTTCGTATGAATCTCAGCAAAGTGACAGTCATAGTCAGCTGAATCACTTCGACCAACCTAAAAGAAATTCAGAGCTTCGTGAGATTTGTTAACTTCTATCGCCGTTTCATTAAGAACTTCTCGAAGCTAGTCAAATCGTTCACTCAGCTGACTAGAAAGAACACGCCTTTTGTTTGAAACGAGATCTGTGTTCAAGTCTTTGACAATCTAAAGAAACAAGTCAGCTCGATCTCAGTACTTCGTCACTTCGATCTCAAACGACAAGCTATTCTGAAGACTGATGCTTCGAACTATGTAAAAGATGAAATACTATCTCAGTACGATGACGAGAAAGTTCTTCATTCGATGATCTTCTACAGTAAAAGCATGATTCTCGCTGAAATCAATTACCACATCTATGACAAGAAATTGCTAGTCATTATTCGATGCTTCGAACACTGACGACTCGAGCTGAAATGCACTGAACTACTCATTCAGATGTTCATCGATCATCAGACTTTGAAGATCTTCATGAAAAATAAACAGTTGAGTCGACGACAAGTCAACTACCTGAACATTCTATCGAAGTTCAACTTTCAGATCATCTTTAGGTCAGGCAAAATGAACACTAAAGTCGATGCTTTAATCAGAATGCCTCTAGCGAACGTCTTTGAATCAGCTCAGCGTCTTGAAGATCGTTTTCAGACTATTCTGATTCTCGATAGAGTCGATGTTCTACCTATTGAATCGAAAGCAAATCTCTATCAATGAGTACGAATGATCAATCAAACAGATGAGCTCTGCAGCGCATATAGGCAAGCTATGAACGAAAACAAGCTCAAATTTCATACCACTAAACTGAAGAACTGCGAAATTCTTGACGACGTTCTATTTAGAAAAGATCTACTGTGAGTCTCTGAGAACATGCACACGAAATTACTACAAGAAGTGCATGATCAATCTTCAATCTCTCATCTCAACAATAGACAAATCATCGATCTAGTTCGACGTTTCTACTATTGATCAGATCATTGAGCTACTATTCGACGATACATTCGAAACTGTCATGCTTGTCAGCGAAGCAAAGCCTCTAGAAATAGCATCAATGAACTTCATCATTCTCTCTCGATTTCACAGAAACGCTGAAAAGATATAGCTATGAACTTCATCACTGAACTACCTCTGTCAGAAGACTATAACGTCATTTGCACAATCATATGTCATCTCATCAAAGAACGTCACTATGTTTTCTGTCATTGAGAAGACGATGACATCTCAGTCGAAGAAACGGTTTGAATCATGCTATGAAACGTCTATCGACTGCATGATCTACTCAGTTCTATTGTTTCGAACAGAGACTTTCAATTCATATCGACTATGTGAAAAAGTCTTTGTAAGCGACTGAGAATCACAGCTAGTCTATTCACAGTCTATCATTCTGAGATCGACGATCAATCGAAACGAGTCAATCAAGACGTCGAACGCGAACTTATAATCTACTGCAATTACATGCAGAACGACTGAGTCAAATGAATATCTATGATGAAGTTCAGTGACAATTTCAATACCTTCTCGATCACTTCAATGATCTTCTTCTACTTCAATAAAGAATTTCACCCCCGAATGAGTTTCGATTCAGATACGACTGACTACGAAACAACTCGTGAACGACTTGAAGTCAGGAAAGCAGACGATATTGCCATTCGAATGAAAGAGCTACTGAACTTCGGCCGTCAACAATTGAAAAAGACGAAGCTGATCATCGAAGTTCAGGTCAATAAACATAGACGAAACGTCATCTATGAAGTAGATGACTGAGTTTGACTATCTTCTAGAAACGTCAAGACAACAAGGCTCTGCAAAGATTTGAAAGACAAACAGCTAGGCCTCTATCAAATCACTGTCAAAGTGAATATCTTCTATCATCTTCGCCTATCAGTCAGCATGAAGCATCTGCATTCGATGTTCAGCTCGAAGCTACTGCGGCCGTATTCAGAAGACCCTCTATCAGAACAGCATTCAGAATCACTCAGGTCAATCACTATCGAAGACGATGAACACTGAAAGATAGACGATATATTGAACTTCAGACGCTATCGAGGCCGAATACAGTACAAAGTCAAATGAACAGATCTAAATAGAAACGACGAATGATACTATGTCGATAAAGGGAAATTCGATGGCTCAGAGAAAGTTTTGAACGAATTCCATAAGCTATATTCAAACAAACCGCGCTAAATATCGGAATAACTATCAACAAAAGCGAGCAGATGAACTACATTCATGCGGACATGAATTTTCGAAGGGGGGGGTAATGTTACGAGCGTACCAAGGCTGAACAAGGCTGAAGCCCTAATCAATTCGCATCAGGTTTGGCTCAGATATGGCTCAGATATGACCCAACATTCTTTTCCTTCCCCAACATTCTTTTCTTTCACCAACACCTTGTTCACCTACATCACATTCTTCCCGTGTCACAAACACATCCCTTTCAGGCCTAGCGCAGCCTCTGAACATTACATAAATAGAAGCTTTTGTACCAATCTTCTTCTGTATTCTTAATATTCAGTTATAGCTACCTCTAAAGATCAAGCACTATCAACTCTGACCTTCATTGATTGTATCATCTAGGCACGATCCTGACAATTTCAACCGTTAGCTGACACATGAAATTAACAGCTAACTCAGAAAAAGTCGGCAAAAATCAGCTAATATCAACTTTTTCCGTCTCATGATTTTGTTGATGTATATACACATCTTACTCTTTTATCAAAATGAGCTTTGTTCTCAGATCTGAATAGTTATACTTCATTTCTTTGAGAATTTAATCTTTGTTTTATAGTTCTTAAATCACTCACTTAAATTGTATTCTTGAAGACGAGAGATAAATCAGACAGCAAGCATCAGATGAAGTTCTCACTCAATGTTTTGCAATTGAACAAATTTCGCTCTGAACTTCTTTATCTATCTTTTTATGATCTGCTTGAGATAATCAATCAGTTTAAAGTTACGAAGAATTTAATTTTTACTTCAATTCTTACTTTACTTGATCATTGTTCATAACTCACGTCTGATTAACAGATTTCAGAAAGAATATTTAATAAACTTAGTAAGAAATAGACTGATCACGTCGAGTCGAGTCATCGAGGTCGAGCCGGGTTTCCGACTCGCCAAGACTCGATTCGAGTCAGAATTCTTGGCTCGAGTATTCGAGTCGAGTCGAGATGTTCGGCCCGAGTATTCAAGTCGAGTCAGAGGGTTGAAATCGAGTATCGACCCGGAATTCCCGACTCGGCCCGCCAAGACATGAAGATAGATAGGTAGATATTCTATTATGACTTCCTATTATGACTTTCTATCATGACTTTCTACCAAATAGCCTTCATGTTTCCCTATCATAGCTCTTCTTCATGACTTCTCTTCATGACTTTCCTTCATAGCTCTCTATCATAGCTCTCTACCATGTTTCCCTACCATAGCTCTCCTTCATAGCTTCCCTTCATGGCTCTCTACCATAGCTTCCTACCATAGCCTCCTACCAAAGCTCCCTACCAAACGGCCTTCATGTTCCCCTTCATGTTCCCCTTCATGTTTCTCTTCATGTTTCCCTTCATGTTTCCCTTTATGACTTTCTACCAAAAAGGTAATGCAAAAAGGTAATGCAAAGGCGAAAAACCGGAAAATTTTCTATATTTAGCTCTTTTGACGTCATATTCGATTTCTTGATGAGTTGAGTCGGGAACTTGAATCGAGTATCGACCCGAGGTCGATATCAGACCGGGTCAGAATGTTGAAACCGAGTATTCGAGCCGAGTCAGAAGATTGATATCGAGTACTCGAACTGAGTCAGAAGATTGATATCGAAACTCGGCTCGACGATCAGTCTAGTAAGAAATCTGATTAAAAGAAATATCATCGTCAATAATTGCAACAATCTGCTGACAATATTTATAATTGATGATTTGATCAATTTTAAAACGTTCAAGTTGATAAAATACAAAAGATCAAAGTTGAGTCTTGAACAAAATTTTCATAAAGATAGCAAGCGAAAGCAAGAAGTTACTTCAAATATGAAGTCAGATTGCAAATTTCAATGATTTTTTGAATTTGAATCTAGATATCATCATGATAATGTTGATGAAGATGAGATGAAGCTTTTATTGCTTTCAAGAGAATTCAAGAGAAGCAAATTTGACAAATATTAGAAAGATGAATCTCTTAATCAGTGAATTCAAATCTTAACAGTTAAAGAATTCAGACTTGACTTCAAATACTATGCTGTTAAGAACAATTTGAATTCTTGCATTAATAATACAATTGCAAAAGCTGAAGAAAGTCTTCTTTTTAACGAAAAAGAGTTCTGAGCTAAAATTCTAGATAAATACAATAATTGTTTTGAAATGTTCAAGCTTCAGACAGATATGTTGCATTGATGATTCAACAAGTAAGATCTTAAGTTGCAATCAAAATCATTCTTATTTGCGAAAGAAGAACTTCTTGAGATGAAGAAGCATTTTTTCTATTCTGCTTAAATATGATGAAGAGATTCAGAATTGAATTTTGTTGATTTTTTCATTATCAGAATCAAGTTGAAGATATTACTTGAAATTTTCTTTAAGAGAGACAATTCATCAACTCTAATCACATATAATTATGATTGCACAATGCATTGAATTAAAACAGTCTAAATAACTCATAAACAAGAAGAATGTTATTGAATTAAAACTCAGAAAATCTCAAGCTTTCATTAATTTCTTCTCAAGCTTATTCTAAAGAACAAGAATGTTATCAATGATAGATTTTAAACAAATTGAAAGATTGAAATTTGTGAAATTATAAGCATCTCAACGTGAATCTTGAAGAAAGAATGAAAGTGTAAATCACATGACTAAACTTTATGAGTTGAAAATCAGCGATGAAATTCATCTGTATGCAATGCTGATTACAAATCTACTATTTAGTTACAGTAAAGTTTAAAGATTATCAAAAGTTTGAATGACATCAAGATGCTGCGTGATGATGAAGTGTTGTACGTTGATCGCATGCAGAGTTTTCGCGATCGCGCAGACTTTGATAATCTCAATGCACATGCTACAAGCAATTCACATGCAAATGAGAAAGTCAAATAGAATGCAGAACTACAAGAAAAATCACTTATGAAAATCATTCAATTCAGTATCTTGTCACTGTGATAACAAGAACTGAAACAGAACATTTTTATGTTTGATCTGTTGAGAGTGATTAGCAGAAAGAACTTGAATCATGAACATTCTTTAAATTTACATGCTAATTATGTATAAATCTTGTTAAGACTGCGTGTCTGTTACTATGACATGAGCAACTCACAAGTCTTATTAAGTTTGACATGAGCAAACTTAAGAATCTCATTAATATTGTTTAACAGATGTTCAGATACAGACACTTTATACATAAATGATACACTGATGAAAAGACTTCGTTAAGAGAAGAAAAACATAAGCGAGTTAATAAAGAATTGATCGAATTACGCTGTCTGATTAAAAGTGTAGCAGATAAACATTTTTGCAAGACATGATCAATCTGCACAAGAAAGATCTCTACAGATAATATAAAACAGATGAATCACATGCTTTACAAGCGAAGCAAGCATCTGCAAGACGTGATATACAATGATGATAACTATTGATTTTAAGAATCTTATCTCTTCACTGAGTTTTGACTTTTGAATGTCTTGATGATAGAATTAATCTCTAGTCAAAGACATTGTCTGTATAACTTGAGAGAACAGTAGCGCATGTCAATGTGATTAAAGAAGAAATTGACTGTGATATGCATGCATATTGCTGACGAAACGTCTGTAACTCATGCTTAAAAAGTAAATTGTTGAAATCTGAGCAGCGAAAGATCTTGTTCATCTTGAACTGTGAATTTGCTGCAAGAAAAACTCTTTGAGTGATCTCTCAAGTCTAAGAAGAAAATCAGGATAAAGATCATGTCTTATGTATGTTGCATGCAATGTATGCAACATATTTTCGATAGAAATTACTATCAAACAAAAGTATACAGTGATCAAGAGTTATTGAAGAAAAAATCAAGCACGTTATTAACTTCTCAGCACTCAGAAAAGCATTTGAACCAGACGATATATCATTCGTAATCATACAGCGAGCGTACAAAAGCATATCGAAAATCTTCAATTTAGTGTATTCAGATTTGATTGATTAATTATTATTTTTTCTTCATTAAGTGCATGCAGTCTATGACTATGACATTGTCTAGACGCTGTATGTATGCTAAGTTACATGTAATCTAATCAAAGTCGCTGCTTTATATCTTCTTATTGATTAATCACATCGATAGTTTGCACATACAAGCGCTCTCGCTCAAACTCTCGCAATCGTACTCTCGTTTTTCTTCGTTTCTTCGCACTCTTCGCGTTCTACTCTTTCATTTCTAATAGACATTTTCTCGTTGCAATTCAAGTATTTTTCAAATACTTTAGTGTTGCGATTCTTTCGATTTTGATGACGAACAGCGTTAATATAATGTCTGTGTTTTTAAGCTGAGCTTTTTTCTTAAGCTTTATCTGCTCTGCTTTATAGATCGACAACGAGATTTATCTGTACGAGATGCTGACTACGAATCTTCTGCAAGCTATGCTTGTCAGAAGAGCTGAACAATCTCATTGACATTGACAGAGCGATGATAGCGCTTTACTCACGCGTTGAGCTCACACACAGTCGAAAAGCGAAGCAATAATAACGCGATCGTTAGCGCGTTGAAGCTTGCACATACACAGAATGACAGCAACGTCTTTGCATACATGCTGCAGCTCATATATGACATATACACATATACTGCGAAGGCACGATTCAGCTTTTGCGCACATACAGACAGGCGTGATGCAGTAAATCGATCGGTTTTTCGCATTTTCAGGCCGATTTACACGCAGCGTAATCACACACAGAGCAGTAACAGCGCTTTATTCACACGTTGAGCTTATATACGATATACACACATATACTGCGAAGGCACGATTCAGCTTTTGCACATCTACACGTCTGCGTGATACAGTAAATCGATCGGTTTTTCGCCTTATCAGATCAATGTACATGCATCGCAATCACATACACTGCGAAGACACGACACAGTCTTTGCTCATATACACAGAACGACAGCAACGTCTTTGCGCACGCGCTGCAACTCATATACATCACACACACATACACTGCAAAGGCACGACCCAGCTTTTGCACATCTACACGCTTGCGTGATGCAGTAAATCGACCGGTTTTTCGATTTTCTGGTCGATTTACATGCGTCGCAAATACATAGATCAAAGCTCATCTAGTTCGTTCAGCTGAGTGATCATACAGCGAACTCGAAAGCTCACGTCAAAGTGATCAGCTTTCATCTACATAGATCAAAGCTCACCTAGCTCGCTTAGCTTGATGATCATACAGACAAGTCGAAAGCTTACGTTGAAGTGATAAGCTTTCACAATTTTGAGTTGTCTATGTGATCACTTGATCATATAGACAGTTCACGCGCTCATATGCGCACTCTATCGATGTGACTGTTCAATGAAAAGATATACAGCAGCGATTATGACTAGATTACATGTAATTTAGCTTACACACAGCGTCTAGATAGTGTCATAGTCATAGACTGCATGCACTTAATGAAGGAAAAAAAAGAAAATTGCTCTGCTCTATAATGTCTGCAGTTCAGCAGTAAATGGTTCGACGTTTGTCTTGCATTGCATATTTCATAGCATTTGTTCAAATTATTCTCTGATAATCGATGCAAATAGCTCTTGAAATAGTCATGTCTCATTTTCAGCTGAATAAAGGTTGAAAACGTTAGTCTATCGATTTTTCTAAGCTCTTTTAGTGATTTATGACTTAAATTTACATTTGATATGTTCTTTTGATACTGATTTCCCTTTTTGATACTGCTTTTTCAGATCTTTAAACATTGTAATTTCGTCTCTTTGCAAATTTGCTTTTTGACAAAGCTTATGATGATTGCTTTCATGTTGTCGATAACTGATACTTCTTGAGCAGCAATTTTGGTCAATTGATCTGCTTTTTCGTTCTCAATAATGCTCTTGCGACTCGATATTTACTGTATGCGAATTTGACACTGATTCTGACATAAATTGGTCAAATTTTGTCGTATGTCATCGAATAATCTCGCATTGACATTGCTCTTTGCGTTTAGTCTTTGCAAAGTCATTTGACTGTTCATGTACACTCAAATTTCGCTGTTTTTGAGTGCTTTTTCGCTGCACATTGCGATTGCATCGCTAATAGCTTGCAGTTTCGCTTTCGTTATGATGATTTTGCCTGAAACACTTGTCGCTTTGCTGCATCTAACGAGTTCATGTGTAAATATCACTGTCATTTCGATTTCTGTTTCGACTTCTGCTCTCTTTTTCCGAACTTGCGATGCGTCTATGTACATCACTATGTTTTTCGTCTTTTTGATAATTCTTTCTAATTCTCTATAGTGTGTATTGATCGTATCGCAAGTTTCGCCTTTTGCAAATTCGGTTTGAAGTTTTGCTAAATGCTCGATTTCTTGCCCCCACGATTTCTTGAAGTGAGAAATTTCGATTTCTTTTATTGAATTCAGTGTTTTTTGCACTTTGTTCAATATTCAATATATCTGCATGAGTCTGTCTTTGCACTTCTTAGCTTTTCAAGATACATTCATCTTCGTCTCGTTTCAGTTCAGATATTTCGATGCATTCAGATCTAGATTCAATTCAATAAAGTATTGAGACGAGTACAAAATAAATGTTCTTTTTCTGATAGAGTGTTTTTTCGATAACTCAACTATTCAAATTGCATAGTTCTTGCACTTTTGATCTAATTGTATCTTCATCGACGAGATTTTGACGTCTATTTGCATAGCATCTATCAATGATGTTTGAAACACATTCAGAATTTTCCGTAATGCAGCGTTTTGCAGTTTGCAAAATTTGACTAAGTAGCTTTTTTAATTATTTCACCATATTTCGACGTCATAATCGCTAATAGATGTGACGCATGTCAGATATAACTGCTTTTCTAATTTGACATTTAGTTCTCACTCACTATTCATTAATCTAAACAACGAGTGTAGCGTTCTTGTGACTGTCACGATTTTTGTTTGCACATGAACTTTGAAGTTGAGCTTTCGATTCAGCCAGACTTCTAGTCATTGTACGCATGTCTTTGATTTTATGATCGTGTTATTGAGTAGAATAATCATTTGATTGAGTGTTGTCTTGTGACTTTCAAAGTGTATCAATTCAGATTTTGAGTTATCAAATTGCACTGCGTTTTTCTTTGCTTATGTAAAAGCGATTTTTGCTGCATTTTCCAGCGTTTTTACATTCTTATCAATATTCTTTCCCTTCACGTATAGTGCTACGTCGTCAATGTAGCTGAGTGACTGTAGATTTTCGATCTTTGCGCGAATCTTCGAAAATAAGTATCGAATATAAATTAGAAATAGAATGAGCGAAATAGATGAATCTTGCGATATTTCTGTGGTTATTTCCTTTGGTTTCTGACGCTCGTCATCAAATGCTAAGTCAATAACTCGATTTTGTAAAAAGCATTTTACTCAATTGATTAAATTGATCAATATTTTCAGATTAATCAATATTTTGACCAGCTGTTTCAACGCAACATGGTTAAAAGCTTCTTTGACATCTAGAAGTAGACAGATAAGCGTGTTTTCGCGACTTTTTGCCATTTGCACATCATGTACTAGGTTTAGTACTGCGTCTATAGCTGATCTTTGTTTTCTGTCTCTCATTTGATCAAAATTCAGCAGCTTGTCGTTAATTTCAGCTGTGTAAGACAGTTGCACTGCTATTATATTTTCTGCTACTTTGTCTAAACAGTTTAGCAGCGTAATAATTCTGTATGTCTTCGAAATTGAATAATTCGACTTGTTTGATTTTTTCAGAATAATTCTCGTGCCTTCGCGGATCATCTTGATCAGCGACCTATCGAAGCATATATCATATCAAATCGATCGACAAGTTATAGAGCACAATTGAACGATCAAAACAAGCCTCTATTTGACTCAATAACTTCAAAGATGACTGCGTCGCAAGTCAAAAATCGAAAATCAAAATTTTTCGCGCTCACGCAGGTCAAAATCGGCGGCGAAACGAGAGTTCATCAACGCAGAAGAAAGAATCATCAAGTCAGACAGTAATTTGATTGATAAATCGAAGAGAAAACTCACACGAAGAGAACAAGTCATCAATCGACTTCAGAACAGCACAGAAGACTGCGTACTAATGCAAAAATCGAAATCGAACTCTTTTGCGCTCGAAGATCGCACAGAGAACAACATTGTTTCAGAGAAGTACAGCGTTTCTTATCAAATCACTATCTGTTTTATCTTTTCTTGGTGCGCAAGACAATAAGTCGAGATCAGTCGTTACTATTCTGAGCGAGATAACGCGACTACTTCGATACACGAGATATAAAGCAATTGCGTCAAGCATTTTCTATCAAAAAGAGTAATCTAGGTTCTTGTAGACTAGATTTATATCATTTTCATCTGACATAAGTCGATAATAGAAGGCGATCTATTGCAGGTTTCGAAATAGAAATTGAGGAATCTCTACACTAAAGTTACTGCCTACGTGAAACGCTCTGAGTAAGAGGTTAAAGAAATATTTAAGTGGTGTCAAGTGAATTGTCTAGAAGTTCGAAGCTCGAAACTCGAAAAAACCCTCTATGGAAAGAAATATAAAGAGTCGCTTTATGCGCTCTTTCTCGCTTCGTTTCGCGAATAGTAACGCGGAACTCAGCAGAAGCAATAGCTCAGCGTCAGAACTCAAAACGTCGACGATAGAAATCAAAAAGTCAACGTTAGAGATTGAAACAAATCTATGAAACGAACTTAGCATGAGTTCGTCAACAAGCAAACAACTGCAAAACGACATTGTCGAGTTATTTCGCAGTCAACAAAAATCGCTCACATCAGCAAATAGAAAAACGCAGTACATGTTTAGTTCACTCAACGCATTGATGCTAAATTTACATGCAAATGCGCACAACGACAAGAATACAATCAATCTGCGAAATGCAAATTCGCAGCAAAAAGAGCAAACATGAGCGATTGTGAAACTCAAAGGAATGAAAAAGCGAAAAGCGATGAAAAGTTCGCAAAAAGAAGCTAGCATCGAAGTTAGTACTAGCAAGTGCTACGATGTCACCTCTAAAGAGGTGCAGGTAAAGAGACTGCGCGAAAGAATTGAATTTGCAGTCAATCAGCTAAGACAAGCAATATCAGAACAGAAAGAGACTATAAATCATAGCTTAATCTACATTCGAAGAGCATGCGACGAAAGTATAGAAAACCCGATTCAGAAGCAAATTGATCGACTTCAAAGTCAAACAAACAACAAACTGAAGATCATTCTACACTTGATTCAACAAAATGCTGAAAACATCAAAAAGGAAATCAACGCAAAGCAAATGACAGAGAATTCGCAAACCTCGCAGAAGACGCAGGTTTCGCAAACGTCGCAAGTCATGCAAAATTCGCAAAAATCAACGCAGAAGCTCACATATGCGTGTTAGAGACCTGTCTAGAGCGAGTCAGATAGAGATGTTATTTAACTAGAAGATAAATGCTAAGAAAGAAAGATAGCTACGAGAAAGAAGCTGACTACATATGTGTGTTTCTCAGCCGACGCTAGGCTCAATAGGGACTAGTCAAGATGACGGAGCGAGAATAGGCCTGGTAAGGCTAGAAGGCTGAGCCTGACAAGGCTAGAATCGTGACATTATCTCTTCTCTTCGACGATTCATGTTCGCATGAATGTATTTTCTGCCCGACTCAATTGATTGCTCAATCATGATTTCACAGACTCAGACCTGTTAAATCGTGATTGGTTGAATTGTCGATTAGCGCGATTTGTTCGGGTATTGAATATGAAAATCGTCAACGATCTTCTGAGCGTTCATAAATTCGTCGCCATCAGCGTTGTATCAATTGAGATCATTGTCATAGTCATTTCATTTGACTCTATACTGAAGTCGTCTTCGATATCGACGAGAATTCAATATATCATCGATTTCTCACTCGTCTTCGTCGTTTATCACTATTGAATCTGAAGGTTCGTTCTTTTGACCAGGCAAGAGATCGTCGACGACAGAGCGAAGCAGGTCAGAATGAAATACATCATGAACACGTATAGACTCTGATAATTTCAGTTTATATGAAGAGTCGACGAGATCTAGATTGGTGAAAGAATTAAGCATTTTGTTATCTAGCTTCTTGAAAGATCTCGCTGTAACGATGTTTCTTTCATTCAGAAACATCTTTGATTCGACCTCGTAATCAACTTCTTTTCTATGCTTATTGACTTGTTTCATCATTTGTTCTCATGTTTTGACTAGCGACTCGCGAGCAAACTTCAGTGTTTTGTTCATATTTTCAGATATATTCTCGACTTTAG